>Ga0247611_10004684_pt1 | contig 18749 bp, 4 predicted proteins | sample 177DNAGHGhighgp2_FD_192422 | JGI IMG/M metagenome (GOLD analysis project Ga0247611, IMG submission 192422) | Sheep rumen microbial communities from Palmerston North, Manawatu-Wanganui, New Zealand - 1770 DNA GHGhigh gp2 | ecosystem: Host-associated > Mammals > Digestive system > Stomach > Rumen ... | reverse complement strand
TCAGATTGTTCAAGGCATAAAACAAACCATAATTTATAATGTCTCCACTTTTATCTCTGTGTTCTAAAAGTATTGGTCCAAAGTCATATTGTTTAGATTGAAATCTATGTTTTCCTAATTGAGCAATAGGAGAATTTTTATTCCAACGTTTACTACGCAAACCATATTTATCTACTTCTTCTGTAAAAGTATTAAGTTGACTTTGCAAAGTATCTCTAATATTAGTAATCATACTAGAATTTATTACATCTGAAGATTGATTACCGTGAACGTTTCTAGAATTAAGTGGAGTACTTAAAAGCGAATAAGGAACTAGTAATTTACTTAATTGAATAGCAGCACTTTCCGATGTTTTACTAATATATCCTTCAGCATATAAAGGATTTAAATCTACAGGAGTTTCAGAAGAAATTTCTTGACCATTTTCTCTTCTGTTTTTTAATTTATTGTTATGACTATAAGCCGCAGCTATACGAGCTTTATTATCATTAAATTTATTAAATGTTTCTTTAGCACCTTTTATTGTAGTTTTTATATTAATAAATAAAGTATCTATGTTTTCTTTAACATTAATAACATCATCACCTGTTTTATTCAATGTTACAAAGTTTCTAACAGTTATCTCCTCTATATCTGGATAATATGCTTTTAGTAATTCTGTTATTTTATTACATATATTCCTTAATGCACTACCATCAGTATCTCGTAATTCGTTATATTTTTTAATGGCTTCATCAAGTTTATTTACTTTATCTTGAATAGTAGGATCGTCATTATTACCGATAGCAGTGCTCTTAATAGAATTCATTAACTTAAATCTAAGATTGTCACTTCTATCCGCATTTTGATTACTAATACGATTTACACTTACTCCATTTATAACAACCGTTTCTACTTTGCCAATAACTGTTTTTCTAAATGTTCTAAAAAATTGAATTTGAAGATTAGGGTCAGTAAGTAAAATACGATGAAGTTCACTGAACGCTGCATAACCTGGAACTCGTTCTGCAATTTCCATTATACTTTTCATCATTTCTGGAATACTATCATATCTACCATAATGATATAGTACAGTAGCTGCTTGATTTGCATCCATTACATCAGCAATTCCAAAATGATTATCAGTATCTTTCTTAAATTCTTTTTTAGCAGCTTCTATTGTAGTCATTTTAGGAAGAGAACCTAATAAAGCTCTTAGTGGAGCACCAATATGAGTCATAAAAGTAGTGGTCATACCCATACTATTACTAAGAGTATGACCTTGAATATATGTATCATATTCTGCTTCTTCAGTTGTACTTTCAGGGTTAGTCGTTCCATCAAGTCCTGATTCTTCTTGTTGTGTTAAATCTACGGCAGCTTCATCTTTAGATTTCTTAACATTCATACGAATATCTCCAAGACGACTATCTGCCATAATCTCATTAATCAATTCTTCAGAAATATTAGTACTATCATCTTCATCTAAAGGCTGAGTATATAATTCATTATGAAGTGCTATAAGATTTCTAAGTTGAAGATTTACTTTATCTTGATGTGCTTCTAGTAAATCTTCTATAAACTTACCATTATTATATTTAATTAGTTCTCTAAATATAACTTTTTTGTCAACACCAGTAAGAGCTGAAAGTCTTTTAGCAAGTCTCATATTAAACTGCTTGGCAGCATAATTTACATATGCTTGACGAAGATTAGTATCTACTTTCTCTTTACCAAGATTTTCATTATTGTGATAAGCTTCAATCATAGCATTTGCAAAAAGACGTTTGCCTTCTTCTCTTGCACTAATAGAATCATAACCAAAACTTGCAATTTTATCAAAAGTTTTAGTTTTACGAACACCTTCTCTAACAGAAGGATACTTTTTATTAAAGTATTTAATGATAGCATCTCTAACTTCAATAGGATCACTATCCATACTTAAAGGTTCTTTACCTTTCCATTCTTTAACAAAGTCAGCTCTAAATTGTAAAGTTCCATTAGGACTTATATTAGGAATGACTGTTGTTAAATATGTATAAAATTGTGTACAATTAGTACCACAATAATCATATAAGCCTTGTAGAGCTTTGTTTTGTTTAAAATCAACTTTTATTTCACAAGCCATAATATATTTATTTTAACAATTAATTTCAATACCACCTGTATTCACAAGTCTTTCAAAAGTTTCACGATTTTCAGGAATGATATTATCTCTTACTTGAGCTAAAGAAACTATAGGATGACTAACATCTGTAAGAGTACTATAATTTATATCATCATTTTCAGTAGAAAAGTCACCATTATTATCAGTTGCTGATTTTATTTGATTTGGATTAGGCACCACATATTCTTTCCAATCTACACCTGTATCTTCAGGATAAGAAGCTATAACACCATCATTTGCAGTTATTTCTTGTCCCATCATACTAGTATCATCTGTACTCATTTCTTTTGGGTTTTTAATATTTAGAAATACAGGCATTTGTATACTTCCATAACCTTCTGTAACATCAGTACTATTTGAAAAATATATTCCTGCACCATAAAAACCAGGGTCAAGAGAATCATTTTTCATTCTAGATTCTCTAAATTTAGTAAATTCAGAATTTGTTCCATGATAAACAACCAAAGGTTCACCATTTTCATCTATTACTTTAGAAGCATTTTCTGGGTCATTTTGCCAATCACCAAACCATTCTTTAAATGCTTTAGTTCTAACTTGTAGCCATTGTCTTTCAGTAAGATTAGTAGGTTGACCATTAGGAGCTTTCATAAAGGTACCATTAGCAATAGCCTCTTCTCTTATATTATTCATTTCTTGAGTATAAGTAGAATTGATATCTGTAACTATACTTTCATCTATATCATCCCATTCATCATCATCTACTGTTATTTCATCTAATGATTGCTCACCAATAGATTTCTTTTGTTTTTGAACAACTTGTTGTTTTTGAGTAGGTTTTTCTTGTACTTCAGTTTGTACAGGAATAGCTGTTTGTACATCAGATATAACAAGTTTTTTACTTTGACTTTTACCAGGTGTATTATTTACAGTATCTGTAATTTCAATAGGAATTATAGATTCATTAATATCTGGCTTAAGCCTTGGTGTTATAAATTTATCAAAATCTTCTAATTTAGTTACAGTATCATCATCATTTTGAACAGTAACTTGTCCGTTGTCATCAACTGCATAATCTGTAGTATTATTACTAGGATAAGCAGTACTACCCCAAATAAGATTGAGACTTTTAACTTTACCTTCTAATTCAGGATTAGATTCAATTATTGCTCTATATAAATTTTGTTGAGCAGTGTAATCTCTCCTATCATCATAAGGTTTGCCTTTATAAGTAGCATCAATATCATGGTTCTTTGCTTTCATATCAAAGATATGAATATCACCGTTTGGTGCAATTACCATCATATCTATTGCTCCAGCTATACTTACATCTTCATTCTTATCATTTTTGATAGTACCTGCAAGATAAAATTCTTTAGTTTTAATTATGCAACCTTTACCAAATCTATCTTCAATATACTTTTTAAAACGTTCAAAATCTTTAATTAAATCTTTCTTACGTTGTTCATTAAAGTTAGGATAATCTTTTGATAAAACATCAGCACCATCAAAATAATCTCTCCAAAGAGCATCATATGAAGAACCTATTGCTGTACTATGGTCATAATTTCCTCTTACAGTACGTTTACCAAATACTTTTTCAGCATACTGCGTAACAGAATACTGAGTAGGAACTCCGAATATACTATATTGATGTTTATTTTTGTCAAATTTAATATTATCATTTGAAAATTGTTCTAACTTGGCAACAGCATTATAAGAATCTTCTTGTTCTTTACTTGCAAATGAAATATTTGAAGTAGGTGCAGCAGCTTTTGATTCTTCATTAACATTACCAGTAAGACCAAATGTTTCAAACATTTTATATTCTTTTGCTAAAAGAGAACCTTTGTTAATATTAAGATTGAATATTTTAGCAAGTGCTGTAAGAATCCTTTGAAGAAGACTTTTAGATTTAAGACTACCTAATCTAGAACGTTTATTAATAGTTTCTCCACTAGTAGAAATCTCATTTAGTCTTTTTATAACTGCTTTTCTAGTAATACTTTCAATAAGAAATTCTTCACATCCTAAAGTATTTAATTCACCGTTAGTATATCGCTTAGCTTCTAATTTTTTACCATCTTTAAATTCATATTGTCTTACACCTTCGTTAGCTGGCAATCCGTCTGCTTCATTAGCAGCTACAAACTCTTTAAAAATTTTACCAACTTCTTTCATTAAAGCATCATACTTTTCTTTAGGCAAAGTTTTCAGCTTTCTATGAATAGTTTCATGAATTAAATGAGTAATAGCTTCATCAAATTCTTCAGGATCATCACTGTTTAAATAGTCAATCCAATTTTGTGTCATTACAATATCACCTTTTTGATAGGTAACACCATAAACACTTGTAGTATTTTTAATATGACCACCAAAACTATTGTCTGGCAATCTTCCAAATTTAATATTTCCTTTTAAAAGTTCCTCAAATAACTTACTATCTTTAAGAATTTTTAACCTATCATCACTTAGAACACTTGTTAAAATTCTCTTAATTATATCATCTTCATTACCATGAGCTTCAATCATAGCTTTAACAGCTTCACCTTTACTTTTAACAATAGTAGGTTCAGGTGTGGATGCTTCTTTTCTACGGGGGGTCTCAGACTTATTAGCCAACTTATAAGTAACTCTAGGATTATCTTTTGGATTACTACTTTCTTTTGGTCTATAATAATTAGTTTTACCATTATTAGTTTTAGTAGTAACTGAAATTAGTCCATTATTTATAACAAAATCTTTATAAGATTTAAATGAGTGAACTTTACCATTAGGAATTTGAATAATAAATTGACCTTTAGTTCCACGTTTAGCATAACCTCGCAAACTTCTGCTACCTTTAATATAATCAAATTCAAGATTATATTTTAGACTAGCATTAGCAATTTCTCCAATTCTATCAAGAGTTTTTTTACGAAGATTTTTATCTTTCTTAAAAGCATATGCAGGTTCATTATCAAATCTAATAACTGACGCTAAACCATACGCATTAGAATCAAAAAACTTTATATAATGTTTTTTATCATTTTCATCTTTATAAGTTATTTGTAATCCATTAAAATCACCAGTAAGTCTGTCTATTTCAAATCCACTCAATAAAGGATTGTTACCACCACGATGACTACATAAAGTTGTAAGAAAATCTTCTAATTCATCAACAGTAACATTAACATCTGTAGCCCAAGCAGTAATAATTCTATTTAATTCATTCAAAATTTCTTTTTGAATTTCTTTCATAGGACCAGTAAGATGACTAGCTCCAATAGCTTGAGGAAAAGCATGAATTAAAGCAGGTGTACCAGAATTATGAGGAATACTAAGGAATGTACTACCAGGAGTCATGGCACCCATAGTCATAGAACTACCATTAGTAGAATATATTTTACCTGCCTCAGTAATACTAGCAACAACTAAATCAAGCTTACCTTTATGTGCACTACCAATAACACCTTTTGCATTTACAGGTTTAGCTTCTTCTTTTGGAACAATAATAGCACCACCCTGATTAACAGTATCAACTTTTACAACAGTATCATTATTATTAGCAAGTTCAACTATAGTAGAATAACTATCTTTTAAACGTTTAAACCATCTATGAATACTGTCTTTACGACGTTCCATAATAGCTTCATCGTATTCTGCTTGTGTCATTCCAGCTTTACCAAGCCATTGTTCAGAATTAGTTTTAACACCACTATAAACATTAATTAAATGATTAATAGCTTTATGTATTTTTTCATCTAATGTTTGACCAATAGCTTCACCTTTCTTATTCTTTTCTGTATAACTTAAATCAAGATAATCATTTAAATTAACTACCTTTTCAAGTAAATCATATACATTTCTACAAGCTTTTATATATTCAGGATTTGTTACTTTTCCTTTTTTACCATCTACTTTACGAGGAGTATAAAATGCAGTTCGAATAGCATCAACTACATCTTTTAATTCTTCTTCATTATTAGGATTAAGCATAATACGAACAAATAATTGTTCAAGTTTACTTTGGGTTCCATCATTTGCAGAAGGAATGTCAGTAATCCAAAAACTAGTAATTTGTTCATATCCAGTAGCAGTTATTCTTGGAGTAGGCATACTTGCAATTTCAACACCATTTTTTATAAAATAAATAGCAGTTCTACCCTTTTCACTACCATGCATTTCTTCTCTACGAATTTCTAGTTCATCGTCAGGTTTTAAAGAATCAAGTATGTCATATATCTTTTCTTTTTGAGCATAAGTTAAATTAGGATTTCCTAATATAAATCCTGCATCAAGATCTCTACCATTAGGATTATCAAGCTCATCTTGTCTTTCTTCTTGAGATTTAGAAGCATTTTGCAGAATATTATCTTTATCAAGTTTGCCATTTAATAAATTATAATTTTCTACAATTTTATATTTATAATCATTTTCTTTAATAATATTAACAAATTTATCATAGAGAAGATTAGCCATCATTTTATCGTTAGTAAGTTCATTACAATAACGTAAAAGATTTTCAAGACTAATTATCTTTCTACCTCCATGTTCACTAAATGCTGCACGTTTGCAAAAGTTTTCAACAATTTTATCAAACAAATCATCTAAATCAGCTTTAGCTCTTGCAGCTGGATTAACATCACTTAAAGAACTAGCTTCAAGAAAATTAAATAAGTCATCAACTTCTTTTACATTAGCATTAAGTTTATTAATAACTTGTTTAATTCTTTTTTTAACAAGTTTTAATGCTTCTTGTAAACCTTCTTCGTTGTTTTTATCTTTGTATTCTTCAACTAAATCATTGTAAATATCTTCATCAGTAAATTCTTCACCAGTAGCAGCTCTACGTTTAATAATTCTTACAGCTGTTCCAAATACATCAGAAGGGTCTAATATTTCTCGAACAGGTTCTTCTTCATCAGTAGCCTCTTCGTCGTTAGTTGCACCATCGTCATCAAAAGTAGAAGGGTCAACTTCGTCAGATTCCTCCCCCGTAGAAGAAACTGATGCATCTGGTCTAACTCGAGTTTCACTACTTTCTTCTCCTTCTTCAACTTCTACACCTTCTCGTTCAGGATTATCTATTTCACCTGGTGTAAATTGTTCAACCGTGCCATCATCATTTACAACAACTCTTGGATTATTTATAACTTGACCTCCATCTATGATAGGAGTATTAATTGAAAATAATTTTCCATTAGTAAATACTTCATTTGTGGAATCAATACCGTCATTATCCAAATCAGTTTTAAAGTCAAGTTCATAAACTCCTTCTTCACCTTCTACTGGTTTCATAGTTACTTGAACATCTGCGTCAGATGTAGTAGCAGATTGTTCAAAATGGTCAATAGTACCATCATCATTAAGATATATTGCACCTCTTGGAGTTGTGAGTTTCTTCCCACCTTTACTATAATTAAAATCGACAATTTTAGCTTTCTTTTCCTCTGTATCGGCTTTTTTAGGCTCTGCTTTACTCTTACTTGTGTCTGATTTTTTCTTTTCTGATTTGCGTTTTTCAGATGTGGTGGATTTTTTCTTTGTTTCTTCTTCAGTTTCTTCATTATCTTCTTCCTCAGAAGATTGCAATAGATTTTCATCATAATCTTCATACTCATCACGACTACTTTCATATAAAGCATCTTCTATCATTTCAGGAAGAAGAGAATTTTCAACAGCTTGTTTAGTATTACCTCGTTTATCCTTACGTTGTAATGCAAATATACGCATAGCATCATCATATTCTTTCATATCTGCATCATCAAGTAAATTTTTAAGAGTTTCTCTAGCTGTGCTATCTAAGGTTCCATATGCAAGAAGTCTGTTAATATCGGCATTTTGGTCATAATACTTTTTAGCAATACCTTTTAACGTGTTATTAGCAAGCTCTAGCATCATACCTCGCATACTTGCAATTTCGTTATGTTTACGATGAACGGCTTCTCTTACATCAGTACGTTTTTTGACAATTTGAGCAAGTTCTGTTTGTCTTGCAATTTCATTATATGTTACAGCTGCATAAGAATTCAATAATGTTTCACTAAGATTTTTAAGACTTTCTGCTGCTCCATTTTCTCCTAAAACTGCTGCTATATTTTCATTAAATGTATCAGCAAGTTGAGCAACTTGTTTAAATTCATCAGCAGATAACGTTCCAAGTGATTCATTTAATGTTGCAAGAGCTTTTTGATGTTCTTTCCAACCATCAGGATTTGTTTCACTATCAAAGTTAAAGGCTTTAGTTATAATAGCATCTAAGTTTTTATAACGTTTACTATTTAAATTCATAGTATAGTTATCTTTAACAGGTGATTCTTCATCAGTTGGAACAACAGCTTCAGTGGCAGCAACTGCTCTAAGAGTAACCAATGTAGTAGCAGCACCATTTAATCTATTAGCACGTTCAACTGCTTCTTTTTGACTACCTTCTAAACCTTTTGTATCTAAAGGAGTATATACTTGGCTAATCATATTTTCAAGAACTTTTTTACGAAGTTCAAGTTCTCGAATTGCAGTTTGCCCACTTATAGTACGAGCGTCATATGCTTTACTACGTCCTTCTTGTGCAGTTTTTTTAGCAGCTTCTAGATCCGCTGTAATTTTGCCAAGTTGTTGTGCTAAGATATATGAACGAATAGCTTGTTTATAATCTATGCCATTTTCTTTAAGTTCATCGGCTAACCGTTCTTCTTCACTTCCTATAATAGGTTCATATTGAGCAATATTTCTTCCAAATTGTTGAGCGTCAAGTTCGTGACGCATATTGTCTGAAGCAATAATTTGAAGATATTCCATTGGCATATCATCTAAATCTACACCATTAATATTGCCACGCATGACATTTTCAACTACACGCATGTTTCTATCATAAGAATCTTCTAATTGGTCAGCTAATTGTTTAACTTCTTCTTGACGTCTTGTAGCTTCATCTTGAGATAATACACCAGCTTGAACTAAACCATCTCGTACTTCATCTGATTCAAGATAAGCACGAGTTATGTCCCAATTACCACAAAACATAGAATTTATAAGAAGGTTAGTAGCATATTTTCTATATGCTCTATCTCTAGCAACTTCTTTTTCTTCATTGCTGTTTAATGTTTTATTTTGACCATTTTCTTTTTCCCATGGGTTTACACCTTTATCTATTTGTTCAAGTTCTGATTTTAAAAAGTTCATGCCAATAGCACGAGCTTCGATATTATTTTTACGAGCAGTAATTTCAGGCATTTCAAATGCTTCAGCCCAAGGAACTTTCTTTCTTTGTTCTTGAGTTTCTTCATTTAAAGCATATTTCTTTTCATTACGTTTCACATCTGCAGCATGTTTAGCTCTTGCTAAACCACTACCAAGTCCTTGAAATATAATACCTCCCATAACACCCCAAAAAGCAGATTCATATAATTGGGGATTATTAAGATAATTTTTAAGACGAGTATCAAAAGGCGATTGTGGTGCATCAGCTATAAGGGCATTTCCATAATTCATACCTTCTTCTTGTGCAATATAGTTGATTGCTTCTTCAATACCTTCACTCAACTGAGCACCTATTGCAGTTCTACTACCATATAAAATGTCTCCTGCTTTATCTTTAGTTTTTTCCAAAAAAGAACGTTTTGAAAGAATATCCTTTATTTCTTCTTTAGTTTTACCTGCATATTTCATAGAATTAAGATGAGCTCTACGAACACTAGCACGCATAGGACCATTCATAAAACGTTTAATGTTTCTAAGACCATATAATTCATATACGTCAAAGAAACCGTTAATCATATCTATTTTAAATGTTTCATCAGCTGCTAATTTTGCTAATCTTTTAGCTACTTCATTTCTATCATTGGTATCTACATCTGATAATTTATCTTTATTTCTGTCAATGAATGCATTGTATTCTGCATTAGACATATTGTTAATACCTTGAATACCTCTAGATTCATCTCCATTTAACATCTGTGGAAGCATATCATTATAAACTTGATTAGCTTCTTGATAATTTTCCATTACACGACTAGTAAAGCCGTTTATACCAAATTCCACAAATTGATTAGCTCTATCTACAGTACTTTTTCTATTAGCCCATTTAGCAAATTCTTCTCCTTTAGATAGTTTTGCAACTTGTCCTAATTCAGCAGCAGCATTTTCTACTTTATCTACTTTATTTATTCCTGTAAGTGCTCGTCTAACGTTACCAACACCTTTTGTAAGTTTACTAGCTTTTCCAGCCCAACTTAAAGCCTTAGTAAAACCAGTGCTTGGAATAAGAAGAGTTAATGATGACATAACACTTGGCAAATTACTAAACCACCAACCAGCATCTAATAGACCTCCATTACTAATGTCAAGACCTGGTTTAGTATAAATGTCATAATTATTTTTAAATTCTTCTTGCCATTCTTGAAGTTTCTGACTTACAGGGCTACTATAATCATTATCTTCACCTGATGCTAATCTCATTGCTCCACCTATAACAAAATCAGCTAAATCAGAGATTCCACGAAGTGTTCCAAGACCTACTTCACTAACAACAGTTTGATAAACAGCATTACGTGCTTTCTCCCAATTTGATTGAGCATAAGCCAAAGCAGCATCCATATCTCTTCCAGGTCTCCAATCAAGACCATATTCACGATATTTATCATTTTCTTTAGAATCTATAGAAGTTTGATCTAATCCTCCTCTAATGCCTAATCGCAGAGCTTGACTACTTGTATCAGGATTATCCATAGGCTGAAGTATAGTAGCAGGCTCTTTACTTCTTTTAGAACCTGCTTTATATTTTGGATTAGGAACTTCTTGAAGTCCTCTAAGTGTTAATTCTAACTTATTCATACAATTTAAGCATTACTTGAATAATTATAACGTATATTTCCCATTTCTAATAAAGCATCTTGAAAACCCTCATAAGAATAAAGTTCCGACATAAGTGCATCATATACATCATAAATAGTTTTAATTTTTGTATAAACATATGGAGAAACATTATTCAAATTAAGTTCTTTATTAAATATTTCTTCAGGAGTTATAAGAGTACCATCTGTTTTCTTAAGAGTATCAACTCCAGGATACAAGCGTTGTGCTATATCAGCAGCTCGTTGTTTTGCTTGTGCTTCATAATCTACAATACTAATTACATTTCCAGATGGAGCAATTTGCTCATTCATTTGTTCTTGAATAGCATTATCAATAAGAAGATCTTTTGTTATTTCATTAGCAGCTTCTTCTTTAGAAATAGGAGTTTGATTTAAATAACTCACTCGCCCACTATCATTAATTTTACCACTTTCAAGATAAAATTGATCATTACTATCTGCACTAATTCTGGCACCATTTCTCAAGTTAAAAGAACTGTTTGTATCTAGTATTGTATTAACTTCAAGTACAGCTCTACTTTTAGGATCAGTGTTTAGTGTTCTTTGAGCTTCTTCCATAAATAGTTTTGGAACCCATATTTGAACACCTCTACGTCCACTTCCTGCATCACCTTTTTTAGGTTCTTTAGCTTGAATACTAATTTTTGTTCCTATAACACCATTTGAAACTAATGTTGTAAGATTAACATCATCTGGATTAGCTTCATTCAACATTCGTACAAGTTCTTTAATTCGGTCAGGATCTTCTTGTTTTACAAGAGTATCATCATTTTCATCAAAGCCATCTTCTTCGTTATAAAAACTTGTATAAAAATCTTTGTCATTTTGAGATATAGACTTAGTAGCCATTTCAACATCTTGAGCATGAATATATTTCATGCCAGATATAAGTTGTTCTTGAGTAAAACCTTGAGCAGCAGCACCATCAAGATATTTTTGCATAGCATCACTAATAAAATTAGATTCTATGGAACTGTAATCGTGTTCTGTAATACCTGCTGCCTTTTCTAAAGCTAAACTAATATCTTTATTTTCATCAATAAGAGATTTAAATGTATTAAATTCAGTCATAAATTTAATATCATTATTTGATGGAGTATAAGTTTCAATAAATGGAATATATCCCATAGCCTTTGTTATAAGTTTATTTCCTATAGAAGTATTATAATCATTCTTAAATGGTATAATTCCTTTATTTATAACATTTCCATCTTTGTCTAATCCTTGAATAACAGGTCGTATTTTACCATCATCCCAATTATTAGAATAAAAGTCAATATATTTATATATGAGAGAATTAGCTAAACCATTAGCTTTACTAAAACTTAAATATGCAGAACCTTGGTCATCATATCGTATTTCTACTCCAGCATTTTTAAGGTCGTTTTTAGACAAATTAGAATATTCTAAGAAATTATCTAGCCCTGCTCCTGTATCTCTAGCTAATGCATCAATTCCAGCAAGTTCTCGTTTAGTATTAGGAAAATAAAAACTTAAACCAGTAGCTTCTTTTTCAATAACTAGGTTTCCATCTTTATCAAAAGTTGTAACACTTCCTATATTTCGTTTAATCTCATTAAATTTTTTAACATAGGGATTATCATTCATTGTATCTAATCCTCTATCTTCAAAAACGCCATTATAGAAATTATATCTATTAAGTTGGTCTTCACTTAAATTAGCCCTAAAATTATCTTCATATTTTGCTTGTTGACGTAAACTAGCAACATCTGCATCAAATATTGCTCGTTTATTAGCATCTACTGGTCTATATCTAGAAATATAATCAACGGCATCTTGAAGTTTTCCATGATTTAATAATCTATTATAATAATCTTCATTAAACGCATATTGTTGATATATATCCATATTACCTTGTTGTACTACTGGAGTACTTCCACGCATTACAGTACTTGACGGTATAACTTTTTCAATTCTAGGTTTACCACCATTTATATCTCTAATGCCATCATCAAATATATAATCTCCAAAATTAAGTATCATAATGCAATTTTATCTTTTAGTTGATTTTTTAGGTGATTTTAAAGCATTTGCTGCTGCACCACCAGCAACTTTTCCAGTGCCTCCACTTTTTCCTGTCATTCTTACATTATTTCCAGGTTCATAATCTCCTGAAAATAGTTTATGCATAACATCTCCAAAGCTTAACGATTGATTGCCCATGCCTAAAGCCTTACGAGCAGCAACTTCTTCAGCACCTGGAGTGTGAGTACTATTGTCAACAGTACTACCTTTATGATCATCTACACTTGTATGAGTATAAGACATTAATTCAGCAACAGCTTTTGCAGTTTCGCCTCCAGCCACCATATCAGCAAAAAAGCTTTTATAATCTCTAGTACCATTATGAACAAGAACTGAATCATATAATTGTATTTCATATAATAAATCTTGTCCTTTAGTTGAAGCTTTATCAAAATCAGATAACGCATTATACTCATCTTCTAATTTATCTCGCCATGCACATCTAGCATCAAAATCATATTTTATTCTAGATACATTTACACCATACGCTTTAACTACAGCATCCCATGATTTAAGTACTTCTTGTGGAGTAACTTGACTTTTGCTTGTACTGTGTCTAGTTTCACTAGAACTTCCATGACTACCATAGTCATTTGCACTTCTAGAACTATTACTCCTACTAGAAGATCTTGAAGATTGGTCTGGATTAATAAGTTGGAATCCTTTTGCCCAAATATCTTTAGCATAATCAATAGGCTCCATATATTCTCTAGTAGGTTTATATTCTTCAGCACCAGTTATGTTTCCTTCATCGTCACGAAGCCATTTTATATTATCAGGTGAATATTTGTTTTCTTTTTCATATAAATATAAACCTATTTTATCTCCAGCTGCATCAGCTCTTTGTTTAACAGCGTCGTGTTCTTTTTTCCAAGTATCATAAGCATTAATATTACCTATAAGTTCACCATCATTAAGCATTTCTGCTGCAAGACGTTGACCATAATTTGCAGCATTGGCATAATCTCCAAGTGTTGCAAATTGATTAACTTGGTCTTTATATTTATTTTTAAAATTTTTAAACCATTGCAATGTAGCTTTATCTTGACTCAAATTAGGTTGAAGTTGAGCAAAAGCAGTATCCATTGCAGCCATATTTTTATGATATTCTTTAGTACGCTGTTCTATTTTATCAAAAGCTTGATTTAATATACTTATATCTGCTTTTGTCTTAGGCTCAAAAGCCACAGCTTGAAATGGTTGTATTTCAAACTGTGGTTGAGCTAAACTAAAATTATATAATCTACTACCTGGCATAATATATAAATTTATTTATTAACTAAGTCTTACACCTCTAAGTCCTGTAGGAAGACCATTAGGAATATTATAATTATATACTGGGCGAACATTACGTAAATTTACTCTACGTAAATCATTGTATCCATAACTATCTAAATTATATTCACTTACAAGAGGATATCCTCTACTAGATAAAATAAGATTAGCATTTTTAATGGCATTTTCTCTAGCTGGACCAGAAGAGGCTTTAGCACTTTCAATTAGATTTCTAGCATAAGCATAAGCCTCACTATTAGATACGTTTTTACTATTTGCATACCAAGTTGTCAAGCCTTCTTGATTAGCACCTAATTTAGCTAAATCTAACTCAAAGTCACGAGTAAGTTTATCGTTATAAGCATTAGCAAAACCAAGACCAGTTTGAACAAGAGCATTACCAAATGCACCAGCAATACCTTGACGTTTATTAGCTCCAATTTGACCTAATTGTTGTAAAGTATTTGCTCTAGTTTCAGCAGCACCAAGTATCTTTTCATTTTCAATATTAGCATTGAATTTAGCAAGGTCTGCTTTAGTACCATAGAATTGCTTATTCATTTCAATGTCAAGTTGAGCATTATGTGCAGCAGCTTCGTTAATAGCTTCAACATTTGCTTGTTTAGTTTGCTCTTCTCGATTAGCTTTATCTGCATAAATCTTACTACGAGCATCCTGCGCAAAGGTATTTGCTAAATTTGTTCTAGATAATCTAGCAGCAGAACTTAATGTATTTCTGTTAACAGCTGACGTTTGTCTACGAGCATCTTTATCTACTTGAGCTAATTCTGGATTAGCATTATAATAACTAGAGCGTATAACAGGAAGATAATGTCCAAGACTAAAACTAAGTTTGCCATTGGCATTAGGTCCAAAAACATCTTCCATACTTACACCTTTAAGTTGTCCATAAGCATTAGCCAAAATGTCACCTGCTTCTCCAACTCGTTTACTAAGATAATTAGAGCCAGTTCCTATACCTAAAGCTGAAAGTCCAGCACCAAGTAGATTACCTGCACCACTTATAGTAGGAGCTAACCACCAGCCTCCAATATCATATCTATGCCTATTTTTAAGACTATTTATTTGTTGCCTTGTAGTTTTGCCAGCAGATGTTAATCTTCTCTTTACGGGGGAGGTATTGTTACCTTCACTATCTATTCCATCTATAGCTTTATAAGTTTCTTGAATAGCAGCTACATCATTAGGAGACATGCCAGCTTCTATCGCTTTAGCTGGATTGAAATTATGTCTAGTATGTGCAGAATATACATACATATCTTCAGGACTTCCAACTCCATATTCTCCATTTTCAACTTCAATTTCACTGCCATTAGGAAATTTAAGTCCAATACCACTTTTATATTTACCACTTCTAGTTTTATGATAATCTTTATGAGTATCACCTATAAATTTATAAATATCATAACCCTCAGGAGTTTGACCAACAGCCAAAGCATAACCTCCATCAGTAACTCTAAATGGAATATTGCCCCCCTGTAAAGAAGAATATGCATCTCTAAGTTTACGTCTAGCACTACCTCCTCGTTTAAGAACAATTTTAGATGCTTCTCTTCTATCTCTTGCAGATTGAGCACCAGCAGTAAGTTGCATATTCATTTGCATATCTTTCATTATTTGTCTATTTTGGTCATTTTGACTCTTTGTAAACTCCATCATTTGAGTTTGAAGTTTAGTATTATTTTCATTTTGCTGTCGCATTGCTTCAGCTTGTGACTTAGCATTTTCAAGAACAGAGTCTGCTTGTGTTCTAGCAGAATCTCTTGTAGCCTGTGCTTGTAATGCAGCATTTGCTATTTGAGCAACAGTCTGTGCAGCAATAGCAGCAGCTTCACCAAATAATGCTTTTGGTCTTGTGTTTCTTAATTTGTTTCTTTTAGCCATAATCAATATCTTGCTATATTAAAATCAACACTTTCAAGTTTAAAATTATCACCTGCGTTAAATACAAATCTAACAACAATGTATTTTCCATATATTAAAGACCTGTTATCAGATACTGAAGGAGTATCTCTATTTACACTAGGTGTTGTACTAGGGTCATGAATATTTAGAATATTTCGGAAATAATTAAAGTTCCATTTACCGAGATTGAATCTAGGAAATTGATAACTATTGACATTAACTCTATTTCGTTTAACATTAGGATAAATATTTCTTTGTTCTTCTGTTAATTGCCAATCATCACTATAATTAGCTAATGCGTATTTATTAGAAACATTTTCTATATCTATTAAATCAGTTGTAGTAGAATCACTATATATTCTCATAAAACAACCGGCAATAGGTTTAAGTTTTTCTTCAGCAACTAATTTAAATTTAAGTTCGTCTGTATGTGCAAAATCTTCAATTAAATTACAAATCCAATCAATAGAATTGAGAGTTTTGACATTTTCATAATCTTGATTAAATACAACATCAATAATTGAACATTTTGAATTACTATCCCAAACTCTTCCACGAATATTAAAAGTATAACCATCTAAATATGGATACAACTTATCACTATCAACTAAATCACCATAACTACCAACAGCAGATGTGATACGATATAGTTTATTATTTTTTATAAAATAACATTTAGTTTTAGTATGGAAAGACTTAGTAAACGTAAAGTCATGTAAACTAATAAAAGATTTTGCTTTAAAATTAAAACTTAAAGTTGCAAATGCATCTTCATATAATAGTTGAATAAATATTCTATCATTATAATAGTCATTGGCAAATATAACATCAAGAAGTTTATTACGTTTTAATAATTTTTCTATTGCATCAGATACAGGAGTTAGTTTACCTTCTCCACCATAAATATACAACATTTTGGCATCCCAATCAAAAAAGGCATATCCATTTTCTGTAATAGTATGTTGATGTTTTATTTGAAGACCAGCAAAACCAAATTCAGAACCAAATATTTCTTGAATACCAGTATCAAATGGTTCACCTTCTTTCATAGCAACATCTTCTCCACCTGCTGCAGATAATGAATTAGAACCAGTAAATTTATACATACTATCTTGAGTATGTACAAGAATAGCATCACCTATTGCTACAAGATTTACAATAATTCCTTTATCAGTAGGAACATTATAGTAATCGACAGTTCTAAATTTAAATATATTTATTTTTGCTTCATCACCATTAAGTGTACTACTTCGTATGGTATTGTCAAATGTTGTTATTGCATCATCTGTATAAGGCATATACATTTTTCTAGTATATGATTTATACATAGATTTAAGTTCATACACTTCAGAAAGAGTCATACTTTGAGCAAGAGTTAAAAGACGTCTGTCAGGAGTGTTATTAAACTCTTTTGTAACAATTTGTGGAACTAAATTTATAACGCTATCATCTACTACTAAACTTAAATAATTAAGATTGAAATTAGAATATATAGTGTTAGAGTGTATGTCATTAATATCTACAGAAATAGAATCATTCCATTCACTAAGATCATTAAATTCAACTAAAACATTATCTCCACTAGTATAATTACTGCCTTTTTTATACACATCATTACCAGCAACATATATATCTAAATTGTTATATGGCTTATATATGGTACAAACAAAACTTTGAAGATTTAAATCTTCATAATTATCATAAGTGTAATTTGCTTCATCATAAATAATATATGGAGTAAGCCTAATCATTTCACGATATTTACTATTACTCTCATAAGGCATTTTAATAAATGCATTTGTGTCATTTACGGTACCACCACCATGCACATGAGCAGGTTGCCCATCAAGAAGAACTTTACCAGATCCTCCAAAATATCTAAGAACTGTATTATCATAACTAGCATGATATTCACCTTTGATATCTGCACTATTAGGTTTTACAATATCTAATCCGTAAATATCGCTATATTGTCGAGTATCTAAGTCAAGATTATCACCTATAATTTGATTTGTATTATCACCATAAGTATCGTTTTGAATATTGAATATTTCAGATATATAGTTTTTAGTATGTTGCATAGTAATAAAACATCCTACATACCCTTTAGGAATAGGATTGTTAAATGTAAACGTAGGATATAAGATAGGATGATTATTAACTATATTGTCATAATCTAATGTGGTAAGCGCAAGTTCATTATCTAAACTACCAATATAATAACCATTAGTGTATTCACCAGTATCTTTTACAAAATGAACATAAAAAGCATATTCTTGACCTGGCATTAAAGTAGGCATATCGACTTTAAGTTCAGAAATATGTTCAACTACATTTTGAGGCACAATACTGAACTCAAAATTATAAATAGTTTCATTGTCATGATGAAACACAAATAGTTTTACTGGTAAACTTGCTACACCTACACTACTATAAAAATTACTATTTACATCAACATTGTCATATTCTGCAACTATCATATTAAGTAATGAATCTAAGTCATCACTTTCATAAGAAGTTTCAGAACCAAAATGTCCTACTTG
>Ga0247611_10004682_pt1 | contig 18750 bp, 17 predicted proteins | sample 177DNAGHGhighgp2_FD_192422 | JGI IMG/M metagenome (GOLD analysis project Ga0247611, IMG submission 192422) | Sheep rumen microbial communities from Palmerston North, Manawatu-Wanganui, New Zealand - 1770 DNA GHGhigh gp2 | ecosystem: Host-associated > Mammals > Digestive system > Stomach > Rumen... | reverse complement strand
GGATAACCAAATCAAGTCCGGCTTTATCTATCGAACCGACCGTGTGAAGACCTACGGCTCCAATACCAGCGCGGTATCCGGGAACGGCTATTATGCCCATACCATGCGTCTCCAAGTCTTTGAGCAGAAAGAAAACGGCGAGAGACTCGTTATCAGCATGAACCACTTCAAGGCCAAAGATTCATCGTCCGACCAAGGGGCATCTATGCGTGAGACCAACGCCACGAACCTGCTTAACGCACTTAAAAAGGTGAGCGTCGATCCCGATATCTTAATTCTCGGTGACCTCAACTGCCAATATGGCGAGGCCCCTATCACAATGCTTATCAATGCCGGCTATGAGGAGCAACTGCTCAAGTACAACCCGTCCGCTTGGTCGCACTGTTACGGCAGTGGAGAACTGATTGATCACGTCTTCGCGAACGCCTCTATGGCCGACCAAATCGTCAATGCCTATGTGAAGCACGTCAGTGCATATAAATGCAATGCTGCAGTTAGCTCCTGGCAGTCCTGGTCCGACCACGACCCGTATGTAGTGGAGATAAACCTGAGTACTGAGCCTGCTGAGGAAGGTCCTTGCGAAGATATCGATGCGACCTATCTGACCAGCAGTCTGGATCCGTTGACCTCGGTCAATAATATCTGGTACTGGAATTCAGGTGGCTATGCCAAAGCACAGAAGCAAGGTGGCTATACCGATTATATGTTAACGCCCGAAATGAATCTCAGTGAGATGAGTTCGGCGATGATCAGCTTCCAGCATACGCATAAGTGGGCGGGCACTCCGTCTGAAGAGTTGACGCTCTGGGTAACACCGAATTTCCAAGGCGACGTAGAGTCTTCTACATGGTACCAACTGACTATCAGTCCTTATGCAGCCAATACCGACTGGAAATTTGTCGATGCCTCTATCGAGGTGCCGGTTGAGTACTTAGGTTCGAATACGGTCTTTGCATTCAAGTATATGAGTACTGCTACGAATTATGCCACATGGGAGATCAAAAACCTGAAGATTAAGGCTACCTGCTCAAGTGCACAACCGATTGAGAATGTATCAGACGAATCAGTCGTATATAAAGAAATCCGCCATGGACGACTCATCATCATCCGCAGCGGAGTAGAATATACAGTTACCGGTCAGCGCGTGCGTTAATCAATACGCGTGCCTAATAGGTTGTAGGTCTTGCTTTCGCGAACGACCACCACTTGACCATTGCGCAGTACTTTATGTGCTGCGCTTGGTTTTTGTATATGGTCGATATCTGTCGGCGTAGAAGGGTAGGATAGCTGAATGCCGTAGATATTGATACCGCTGTTGGCGGAATAGAGATAGAGCTGCGTAGCTGCGCCCTCGTACTCATATGTCGCTTGGTTGATAGAACCCGCCGGAGCAGATATCGTCCCGATCACATTGCCGAACGAACCATCGGCGATATTCAGGGTGCGCGCATCGCCGGAGCCGCTACTGCTGGTTAACCATACCGTCACCGAGCACTTGCCCGTCACGTCAAACCATAGATGGCGGTAGTTGGCATTGCCGGATCCGCCGAACTTAAGACGATGGGTAAACGCATACTCACCTACCGTCTGTGCAGACTCATCTACCGTGATAGCTTTGTCGGCGGTGGCGACGATATGCAGGTCGCGTACTACGGTCTCCGTAGTGATGACACCTAAGCCGTTGAAGTCGTCGTCAGAGATGTTCCAGAAATCGGACACCACGGGTTGCGGATCCGGCTCATCGCCGTCGCAGGACGAACTTACTTCTGCCTCGGAGGTAACGGTCAACGTCGCTCCTGCCCCGCAAGACGCATTCGTTACAGCCGTCTTTGCTGCAGACGCGGTCAGTTGGTCGTAAGCATAACTCGGCGCATCTACTACGCCGACGTTGGCCGGTAAGTTGCCGGAGCAGTGGACGAACGTACAATAATTGGTCGTGCTGTTAAACCCTTTGTAGATGTTCTTTTTTGTGTTCGCTTTGCCGGCAAACGTGCAACCTTCAAAATAGCAACTGGCGTTCTCCGGACCTACATAGTAGTCCGCTACGGAACTGTTCCAATAACAATTCAAAAAATGCAGCAAGCAGTTGCGGCAGCGCGTCATACGTTGCTTGCAACCCTCGTCCCACCAACAGAACGCGTATGTGATATTATACGTCCCATCGGAAGGCTTGTCACTGGAACCGGAGCCTATCAGGTTGCTGAAACGGTGGTCGTCTGCGCCACCCGAACCACCGGCTTTCGGCTCTTTCAGATAACGGAAACGACACCAGCTGACGGTGATATTATCGGCCGTGCCTTTGATATCGAAATTGCCATCTACACCGTCTTGGAAATCGCAGTGGTCCACCCATACATCCGTCGCTTTGTCCAGGCACAAGTTATCCCATCCGTCGCAGTCGTACGCGCCGGGACCCTCGAAGGTCAGGTTGCGAAGTATGATGTTATTGCCTTTGAGGTATAAGATACCAGACTTGTCCGCGTTCTGCTGGTTGGATATCAACTTTTTTCCGGGCAGCGCCATGATGGTCAGGTTGGACTTGTCCGAACTGATATGATTGTTCACGGTGATGTCCTTTGTGATGATGATCACGCTGTTCTTCTTTCCCAGCGCTGTAGCTAACTGGCTCTCGTTGCTTACGTATGTAGGCGTGGCATTTCCGCCGCCCGTCACGTTACCTGCATACCCCCAACTGCTCGGCGCGCAATAGTTCACTGCGCTTAACGACCAGTAGATACAGATAAATGCTGCTAATAAACCTAAGCGTTTCATATTGATAGTTTTTTTAATGCCTTTTCTTCCTTCGCGGTCATCTCCGCCTTCGTCTCAGGCGTCTTGTCGCCTTGACCGGTGAGGTGCAGTACACCGTGAATGAGTATCCTCATTAACTCATGATCAAAACTTGTGCCAACCATCTCCGCATTGGAACGCACCGTGTCCAGCGAGATGAAGATGTCTCCGTTGAGCGTCTGCGCGGTCGAGTAGTCGAAGGTGATGACGTCCGTGTAGTAGTCGTGTCCCAGGAACTCGCGGTTCACCGCCAACTCCCGTTCGTCGGAACAAAAGATATAATGGATATTCCCTACGGCAAATCCGTAGTCCGCCGCTACCGCTCGAATCCACTTGCCCACTTTTCGCTCATCGAGCGCCGGCATCTCTATGTCTTCTGTATGAAATGTAATCATGTATATATACTCTTCATGTGCAATTTATAAGCACTCAACCCCGAAAATCTCGTACTTACGACGTACTTATGACGCACTTATCTCGTACTTATCACGCACTAATTTTTGCTTTTTATTTCATTGGTATTATATACTATGTATATAATACTGGAGTGTTGCTCTTTATCCGAAGAAGATAGGAGCGATGGCGAAGGCGGCGATGGCGCCGGCGAGGTCAGCGAGCAAACAGCATACCACGGCGTGGCCCGTATCCTTTATGTTCACAGACCCGAAATAGACAGCGAGCACATAGAACGTGGTGTCCGTCGTGCCTTGCAGGATGCAGCAGAGCCGGCCGACGAGGCTGTCTGCGCCATACGTGGTCATCGCCTCTAACATGAGTCCGCGCGCACCACTACCGCTCAGCGGTTTCATCAATGCCGTCGGCACCGCACCGGCCAAGTCCGGATTGATGCCGCATGCTGCGAAAAGCCAGGCGATACCGTGCTCGAGCAGACCCATTGCTCCGCTGGCGCGGAACATACCTACTGCCACAAGGATGGCGATGAGGTAGGGGATGATGCCGATAGCCGTTTGAAATCCGCCCTTGGCGCCGTCAATAAACGCATCATAGACGTTGATCTGCTTCGCCATCGCTTGGATGATAAACCAGCAGATGACGCCGAGCAATAGGATGGCTGCGATAGCGGCAGAGACAACGGCTAAAGCATGGTGCGAGAGAAGGGTTGAACCCCATACAAGCAGGCCTACAAGGGCTGTCAAGCCAATGAGTGTACCCAATACCACCGGATCTTTCATCTTGATTTTCTGCGCAATACACACGCAGATGAGTCCCACCAATGTGGCTACATACGTCGCGATGAGTATCGGTAAGAAGACATCCGCCGGATTGGCTGCGCCGAGTTGGGCGCGGTACGCCATGATGGTCGTCGGGATGAGAGTGAGACCACTCGCGCCTAACACCACGAACATCACCATCGCATTGGAGGCTTTCGTCTTGTCTTTGTTCAGTTCCTGCAACTCACCCATCGCCTTCAGACCCATCGGCGTGGCCGCATTATCAAGGCCGAGCATATTTGCCGCGAAGTTCATCAGCATCGAACCATAGACGGGATGACCCTTCGGTATCTCCGGGAAGATACGACTGAAGAACGGATTGATGGCTCTGCCTAAGGAGTTCACCGCACCGGCTTTCTCGCCAATCTTCATAATTCCCATCCATAGCGAAAGTACGCCTGTCAAACCCAAGGAGAGTTCAAAACCCGTTTTGGCGCTGTCGAAGGTGGAGTTGAGAATAGCGGAGAAGATATCTACGTTTCCGTAGCAGACAGCTTGCACCAGTCCCATTAGGACGGCCAGCAAAATGAGCGAAATCCAGATATAATTCAAAATCATGCGACAAAATTACATTTTTTTTTGGATATATGCAAAAAAAATAGTATTTTTGCACCCTAAATGGCCAAAAAAGATACTATACATCGTCTTTTTGCGTATCTCAAGCACTATTTATGTGCCTGGAATACGACCGGTGAAAGCATTCATTCACCGTATCTTTTCGAGTTGGTGCGGTTTGTGTTACGCGATGAGAATGCGTACTATTGCTTCGCCGATATAGAGCGCCGACGCGAGTTGCTGCTGGCGTGTCCGGACGTCTTGGGTGTGATGGATTTTGGTTCGGCAGGTTCACCGGAAGGTAAACTGGTGCAGCGCCGCGTATGCGATATCGCCAAGACCCATTTAGAGCAGCCGAGAATAGGACAGGTGCTCTTCCGACTGGTCAATTTTCTTGAGCAGCACGAGAAGCATCCTTTGGAGATACTGGAGTTAGGAACATCGTTGGGCATTACGACCGCCTATCTGGCGAGTGTTGACAGACGAAATCGCGTGATGACTCTCGAAGGAAGCGAAGCGGTCCTGAAGGTGGCGCAAGGTGTATGGCGCGCGTTGCGATTGGAGAATATAGAATGGCAGCAAGGCAATATCAACGACACCTTATATAAGTGCGCGCGCGAACACATTGACTTGGCATATGTGGATGCTAACCATACATATGAAGCTACGATGCGCTACGTGACGTACCTGCTGCCGCGAATGAACGAGAAAGGCATCATAGCCGTGGATGATATTCACCATTCCGAACAGATGGAGCAGGCTTGGGAGGAACTCAAAAACGATGCACGTGTGACGACTAGCATGGACCTTTACCACGTAGGACTGCTGTTCGTGGATACGCATTATTTGAAACGACATTATAGGATAAGAGTTTAGTTTTATCAATATGGCAATATATACCAAAACAGGAGACAAAGGAGAAACCTCGCTGGCGAACGGTGAGCGTATCTCCAAAGCCGACGCACGCATCGAGGCGTACGGCACGGTAGATGAACTTAATAGCTGGATTGGACTGCTGCGCGCAGGATTGAAGACTTCCGCTATCCGTTTTCAGCCAGCGGATGAACAACTGTCATGGATGCAGAATAGGTTGTTTAACTTAGGCGCAGCTTTGAGCCTGGCACCCGGAGAGTGGGTGAGTTCGGCTGATGTACAGCAGATAGAGGTATGGATTGATGAGATGCAGGCGATAGTACCTAAGCTACATGCATTCATCCTTCCGGCCGGTTCAGAATGCGTCGCGCGGTGCCAAATATGTCGTACTATCTGCCGTCGTGCGGAGCGAAAAATGATTGCGTTGGGCTGCTCCGATGAAGCGATGCAGCTCATGAACCGTATCAGCGACTATCTTTTTGTCCTTGCGCGCTATCTCGGATACGAGAATGATGAGAAGGAAGAGACTTGGAAAAGGGATTAAAATGTGGAAAAATTGACGGAAAAGTGTGCTTTTGTGTAAAAAACACCAAAAAATGTAAAATATTATAAAAATTATTTGCACGAATCAAAGTTTTTGAGTACTTTTGCACGCTATTTTGAAAAATTATTGAAAATAAACTATGTATTGGACGCTTGAATTGGCTTCGAAATTAGAGGATGCTCCATGGCCGGCAACAAAGGAAGAATTGCTTGATTATGCCAATCGCATTGGCGCTCCTGCGGAGGTAATTGAGAATTTGCACGAGCTGGAGGACGAGGACGATGAACAGTATGAGAGCATCTTGGATATATGGCCGGATTATCCTACGCAGGATGAAGACTTTTTCTTCGATGAAGAAGAGTATTAGTCTGCTGCTTGGTCTGTTGGCCTTCGTTACTGCGAGCGCGCAGTTCGATCCGCAGATGGGACAATACATGTATATGCCGACGGCCTATAATCCCGCAGCGGTGGGAGAGGGTGATTTGATGAGAGTGGTAGGTCTGCACCGTATGCAGTATGTGGACATCGCCAACGCGCCAATGAGCACATGGTTCACTTTCTGTTCGCCGTTTGTGATAGGAAAGACGCGGCACGGCGCAGGGGTGCGATTCCTTAACGACCGATTCGGATTATTTACGACTCAATCGCTGTATGCTCAATATGCGTATCGGCAGAAGTTGGGAAACGGATATCTGAGTATCGGAATAGACTTGGGGTTTGTGAATGTTGGTTTTAAAGGGGATTCGATTAACCTGAGTCAGATGGGAGATGATTATCATGATGCGACGGATCAGTCGGTGCCGACGGGTAGTAAATCGGGAATGAAGTTCGACATGGGATTCGGTCTGTACTACAGCACTCCGACATGGTGGGTAGGCGCGAGTTACAGCCATTTAACCCGTCCGACAGTTGAATGGGATGAATATACGTCGGTGACTCTGGTGGGAACGATGTACGTCTCGGGAGGATACCATTTCCGGCTGAAGGACTACAGGGACTGGATGTTGACCCCGAGTATGATGGTAATGAGCGACTTTGTTAGTTGGGATATCAACCTCACGCTGATGTGCGACTACAAAGACCGCTACCGCTGGGGACTCGGATACCGCATCGCCGGAAGTGTGAATATATTGCTGGGCGTGGATATTATTACCGGCCTGCAGTTAGGATACAGTTGTGAATTGCCGACCAACAAATTGCTGTTGGAAAGCTATGGAAGTCACGAGATATACTTGGCCTACGGATTTGATATCCTGAAGCCGAAAAGGACGAACAAATATAAATCAATTCGATACTTGTAAGTATGAAAGTAACAAAAATTTTGCCTTTGATCGCATTAGCGATTGCATTGGCGAGTTGCAACAAGCCGGCCGGCGAATTAGTCGGAGTTGGCAAGGGTGGTACCTTTAAAGAGGCAAATCCTTATGGGATGTTATTCATTAAGAAGGGTTCCTTCATGATGGGTGCCAACACTCAATCCGCTGTATTTGAGCAGCCGGACAACATCGTGATGGTGACGGTTGACGCGTTCTGGATGGACGAGACAGAGATCACAAACAATGAGTATCACCAGTTCGTAAACTGGGTGCGTGACTCTATTGCACTTTCCAGTCTGATTGCGGCCGGTATGACCGATTATGCGATCCAGCCGAAAGATGAGGACTTCGACGAAACCAACTTCCGCATCAACTGGCGTAAGAAAGTGCCTTGGAATAGCAAGGAGGAGGATGTCATCGATGCATTGGCTTCGATGTACTATTCGGATGGTAAAATCAACACCAACAATCTGCACTATCGTTATAGTTGGGTGAATATGGATGAGGCGCTGCCGCAACGTAATAAGTTCGATGTGGCTACGAGTACCTATCCTCCCGGAGCTACGGCACGTGTAGATACCTTCTGGGTAAATGCCAACAACGAGATTAAGGACTCGACGATTATCCGTCCGTTGCGTGAGCCGAAAGACCTGTTGACCGAGAAGATCATCAGTATCTATCCTGATACCTTGGTTTGGGCACGTGACTTCCAGTTCTCGTATAACGATCCGTTGCTGCACATGTATTTCAAGCACCCGGGCTATGGCGAGTATCCGGTAGTAGGTGTAACGTGGGAGCAGGCTCATGCGTTCTGCAACTGGCGTACCAAATACTTCAATATGTATTCGCCTACCGAGGTTAACGAGTACCGTCTGCCGACGGAGGCTCAGTGGGAGTATGCTGCGCGTGGTGGTCGTAAGATGGCGATGTATCCGTGGGGTGGCAACTATGCCCGTGACGGTAAGGGTTGCTTCTTTGCTAACTTCAAGCCGTACCGCGGCGCGTACAGCGATGATACCGGTACGACGACTATGAAGGTAGCTCAGTTCCGTCCGAATGACTTCGGTCTGTTCGACATGGCCGGCAACGTGTCGGAGTGGACCAATTCCGCTTATCAGAGTGGCGCGAATATCCACATCCATGACTTGAATCCGGACTATAGCTATATGGCTCGTAAGGCCGATCCGGACATCTTGAAGCGCAAAGTCGTTAAGGGTGGTAGCTGGAAGGATATCAGTTATTTCATGCAGTGCGGTGTTCGTACGTATGAGTATCAGTACGAGAGCCGTCCGTACATCGGATTCCGTTGCGTTCGCGCATATATAGGTGAATAATAAAATAAAGAAAAATATATACATTAACATAAAGTTATAACAAACTATGGCTACAGAAAAAGCTTCAAACCAAGGTTTTGGCGCAAGATTCTTCCACTGGTATGAGTCTTACCAAGGTAAGAATGTGGTTAACATCGTTTATTCCGCAGGTGCATCGGTCGTTATTATCGGTGCGTTGTTTAAGATTTTGCACTGGCCAGGAGCTAGTCAGGTGCTGATGGTCGGAATGTTCACAGAGGCATTCTTGTTCCTCATCGGTACGTTGGAGCATCCGCATCCTGAGTTCCACTGGGAGAACGTCTTCCCACAGTTGTTGGAGTATGGTACGAAACCGGAATTGCTCGAGGAGAAGTCTCATCAACCGCGTCCTACACTGTTAGGTGCCGGTATCGCTGGCGAAGCTACCGCAGCAGTTGCAGGAATGAGCGCGAGTGTCGCAGCCGCTCCGGCTGCTTCAGCTGCTTCAGCTAAGGTTCCTTCTTTGAAGGAAGAGGACCTCAAGTCACTGAAGGACGGTATCGCTGATCTGGCTAAGACGGCATCCCAACTGAGTGAGTTGAATAAGGTGGCTGCAACGGGTGTGAAGTTGAACGATCGCCTGGTAGCTGCAGAGGCTGCTACGATGGAGTACACTTCGAAGATCACCGCAGTAGGTCTGTCGACCGATTCGCTGACCAAGGCTACCGAAGGTTTGTCCGGCTCGTATGCACAGATCGGTGAGGATATCAAGGCTGTGGCAGAGGAGACCAAGGCTTACAAGCAGGGCGTTGAGTTGGTTGGTAAGAACATCGCTTCGCTGAATTCCGTATATGAGCTCCAACTGCAAGCTGTCAATGCACAGGTAGAGGCTCAGAAGAATGCAGCCGCTTCCGCAAAAGAGGCAGCAGAGGCTCAATTGGCATTCGCTAACGGTACCAAGCAGTTGCAGAAGCACGTAGCTGATCTGAACGCCATCTACGGAAACATGCTCAATGCACTCGCATAAGTTTAACTTCTAAACACTTCAGCAATGGGTGGAGCAAAAAACTGTCCGGAAACCCCGAGACAAAAAATGATTGGTATGATGTACTTGGTGCTCACCGCCATGTTGGCGTTGAACGTAAGTACGGATATCCTCAATGGTTTTACATTGGTGGACAATAGTCTGCATTCCTCTATCGCTGCTTCGGATAAACGTAACGCGCAACTCTATCTGGATTTCCAGGCTGCTAACGCAGACAACCCGGAGAAGACGCAAGAATGGTTCGATAAAGCCAAAGAGGTACAACATCGTGCCGACTCGTTGTTCAACTATATTCAGGACTTCAAGGAGCATATCGCAGCATTGGCCGATAGCAAGAAGAAAGTAGAGGAGTTGAAGGCGCAAGGTATCGACCCGACGATGCATATCGAGGGTAACTCGAACCTGGACGTAACGGCTCAGTACGCTATCGTACAAGGTAATGGTGCGGTTCTCAAAGAGATGGTCGCTTACTACCGCGACTATGTAGCCGGATTGGCAGAGACCGATGCCGAGCTGCGTGGTGCAATCCTCCAGAACCTCGCTACCGAGCGCGGATGGAATGCACACGAGAAAGACTCCTGCGACTGGGAGGTAGCTATTTTCGAAGGTATGCCTGTAGGCGCATCGATCACGATTCTAACTAAGATGCAGAACGACGTACGTGCTACCGAGAGTCAAGTGATTCAATACCTTATGGATCGCACGGACGCGGGTGACCTGCGCGTGAATAAATTGAACGCGTACGTGATACCGAACTCGAACTACGTGATCCGTGGTGGTAAATACTCGGCACAAATTATCTTGGCCGCTATCGACTCGACACAGCGTCCGGAGTACTATATCGAGGGCCAGCGTATCAATGACCAAGGTATCTACGAAGTAGCTGCTTCGGGTGTGGGATTGAAGAAATACTCCGGTTGGATCGCTTATCAGAACCCCTCGACCGGCGAGATGGAGAATCTGCCGTTCTCGAGTGAGTATAGCGTAGGCGAGCCGGCTGTGACGATCTCGAATACCGACCTCAACATCATGTACCGCGGATATGAGAACAAGTTCTCGATCTCTGTACCGGGTGTGTCGAACGACAAAGTGAAGATCTCTGTCAACGGCGCGCAGGTCAAGCAGCAAGGTGGTCTGTGGATCATCAAGCCGGGCGACGGCGCCAAGAGCGTAACGATCTCTGTAAGCGCAGAATTGGATGGTCGTATGCAACCGATGGGAAGCAGGGAGTACCGCGTAAAGGCACTGCCGAAACCGGGTGCTTACTTCAAGTCCGGCGAGAAAGAGTACTCTGATGGAAATATCTCTCGTGGTGCGCTGTTGAACAGTTCTGCTACGGTGATCGCTTCCTACGGACCGGATGGATTGTTGGACCTGCCGTACCGTATCACGAGCTTTAAGGTGAACATCAACGGTATCCTAACGGAGTCCCGCGGTAACAAGTTTACGCGTGACCAGTTAGATCGTCTGGGTAAACTGAAGATGGGTGCTATCGTGGTTATTACCGATATCCGTGCCCAAGGTCCGGATGGTAAGGAGACCCGTCTGTCGCCTATTCCTCTATCACTGAATTAATACCAAACAGATATGATAAAGAAAATCAGTATTATCGCATGCATGTTGCTGGGTATCGTAACGGCTCAAGCACAGCATAAAGTAGTCTCGTTCTTCGACGAGGTGGGTAGTGCGCGTATCCAGACGGAGGAGTTCTCTCAAGCGCATGACACGATCGTGATGGTGGACCACCGTATTGACGACGTGATCTGGGCGCGTTACGTATATCGTATCATCGATATGCGCTACAAGCAGAACTACCAGCTCTACTTCCCGACCAAGTCCGACGATGCAGACTATCGTAACCTCTTCAAGGTCATCACGGATGCAGTAGTGGACGGTCTTCCTATCTATGAGAAGAATATGGAGACCATCAAGCCGGATCTGCACCAAGACCCGGTATCGCGCAGTATCCTTCCGACGCTGTTCATGGCCGATGATCCTATGGCAGACTACTCTGATGATCCTTCGCACTTCGATATCGCGACTTCGGATGCTATGTTGGTTCACTACGACAGCATCGCGGATGAGTTGTCGTTCCACTTCTATCCGTTCGAGCAGTTGGTGAAGAACCAGTTGAAGTACCTGATTCAGGAAGTGGTATTCTTCGACAAGCACACCTCGCGTCTGCATACGAAGATCATGGCTATCGCTCCGCTGCAGGCAGATAAGATCTCGACGCGTGACAATTCGAATATCATGGCTTCGCTCCGTGAGTCGATTATGTTCTGGATCTCGTTTGATCAGCTGCGTCCGTATCTGGCTATGCAGTATGCTATTCCTAACCGCAACGAGGTAAAGCGCGTGACGTTTGACGAGTTCTTCCAGAAACGTCTCTTCACGTCGTACATCGTCGGTGAGGGTAACATGTATAACCGCTGGATCCCGGATTATGCGGGTACGGCAGAGGAAGTGAAGAAAGAGCAGGAGCGTATTGCTACCGAGTTGCTCAATTTTGAACAAGATCTCTGGGAGTATTAATGCGGAAACATCGTTTTCGGAATTCCTATTTAACTTCCGCCGTCAGCGTCTCGCTGGTGTTATGCCTTATTGGCTTGGAATGTGTGCTCCTGCTTTCTGCAGGAGCGCTTGTTACGCGCATGCGCGAGAACATCACCCTTACGGCGGTGCTCACGCAGGATGCGGATAGTGTCCAGTGTGCCCGGTTAGAAAGGATCTTAGACTATAGCGACCGCTGCAGCAGTTACCATTATGTGTCGAGTGAAGAGGCGTTGCAAGAGCATATTGCCTCGTTAGGCGAGGACCCCAGTGCTTTCTTGGGTTATAACCCTCTCTCGGCCAGCTATGAGATCCATCCGACGGAGGTCTATAGTGCCCCGGACAGCCTGACGGTCTTGGCGAACCAACTGAAAGCGCTGCCATATGTGTCGGAGGTGATCTATCCGCGTGACTTGGCGGACTTGATGAGCAGTAATATCCATGATTTCTCGCTGATATTGTTGGGTGTGGCTTTGGCGCTGCTGTTGATCTCGATGGTGCTCATCGTGAACACCATCCGTCTGCAGATCTACGCGAAGCGCTTCCTCATCAACACGATGACGCTTGTGGGCGCTACTTCATGGGTGACCCGCCGTCCGTTCGTATGGCGTAATATGGTGATGGGTTTCTTCTCGGGTATCGCCGCACTGGCTGTGCTGAGCGGAGTGGTCTATTATGTGGAGAACCGCCTGGGTGTGTTGCTCTTCCCGTTGACGTGGCAGAACATCGCGTTGGTGTCGGCTGTCGTGCTGGTAAGCGGATTGCTCATCACGCTCTTCGCGTCCTTGATTGCTACCGGTCGTTATATCCGCATGGATAATAACTCGTTGTACGAGATCTGATAACTGACATCTAAAAACTGATAACTTATATATGAAACATACATTGCCCAAACTCAACCTCATCCTGATAGCGGTATCGTTTGTGATCATCGTGGTCGGTTTCTGCCTGATGGTCGGAGCGCCCTCCGGAGAGGAAGCATATAACCCGGATATCTTCTCTGTCCGCCGTATCACGGTGGGACCGATGATTGCTTTATTCGGTTTTGTGAGTATGATTTTTGCCATCCTATTCCGCCGTAAGAAATGAGTTGGATTCAAGCACTTATACTGGGCATCGTGCAGGGACTGACGGAGTTCCTGCCCGTTTCGTCTTCCGGCCATCTGGAGATCGGGCATGTGTTGCTTGGTACGTCGGGCGAAGAGAACCTGACGTTTGCTGTCATTGTGCATGCCGCTACGGTGCTCTCTACGCTCGTGGTACTCTGGAGCCAGGTGGCGCAACTCTTCCGCGGCACGTTTACTACGCTGCAGTGGAACGCTGAGAAGGATTATGTGGCGAAGATCTTCGTATCGATGATACCGGTCTTCATCGTCGGGATGTTCTTCAAGGACCAAGTGGAGTCGTTCTTCGGGAACGGCCTGCTGTTGGTCGGTATCTGTCTGATCATCACGGCGGTGTTGTTGGCGTTGAGTGAGTGGTTGCAGAAGAAGCGTCAGAATATCGGTCATGAGGTGGGTTATAAAGACGCCATCATCATCGGCCTCGCGCAGGCTTGCGCCGTGTTACCGGGGCTGAGCCGTTCGGGCACGACCATCGCTACGGGTCTGCTCTGCGGCGTGAAGAAAGAGAGTGTGGCGCAGTTCTCCTTCCTGATGGTGCTCATTCCTATCTTGGGCGAAGCGTTTCTGGATTTGCTGAAACTGCTCAAGGGCGAGATTGTCAGCGATTTGGGTCTTATGCCTGCCCTTGTGGGCTTTGTGGCTGCGTTTGCTACCGGCTGCTTCGCATGCCGCTTTATGATAGAGATCGTCCGCCGTCAGCGCTTGGTTTGGTTTGCTCTTTACTGCGCTATCGTGGGCTCGGTAGCCATCATCGCTACTGTTTGCTGATATGTGGGATTTTGAAGAAGGCGAAGTACTGGCGTTTGACAAGCCGCTGCATTGGACCTCTTTCGATCTGGTGGCGAAGGTACGATGGAACTTATGCCATAAGTTAGGACGGAAAAAACTGAAGGTGGGGCATACCGGCACTTTGGACCCTCTGGCCACTGGCGTAGTGATCATCTGCACGGGCAAGAAGACCAAGCTGATTGACCAACTGCAGTATGACGTGAAGGAATATATCGCAACGCTGCAACTGGGTGCCACCACGCCGAGTTACGACTTGGAGAAAGCAATCGATGCGACTTATCCGACGAAGCATATTACTCGTGAGTTGATTGACCGGACCATCCCGCAGTTTCTCGGAGAGCAATGGCAAGTGCCGCCGATTTTCTCTGCTGTGCAGATCAACGGGAAGCGCGCCTATGAGTTTGCCCGCAAAGGCGAAGAAGTGGAACTCAAGCCCAAACTGCTGGTAATTGACGAGATAGAGGTGTTGGCGTTTGATGAAGCGGTCATGCAACTGACGATACGCGTCGTATGCTCGAAGGGCACGTATATTCGTGCGTTAGCCCGCGATATAGGCGAGCGCTTGCACTCCGGTGCACACCTGACGGCTCTACGCCGCACGCGCGTAGGAAACACCAGAGTGGAAGATTGCTATACGATAGAGAACTTTTTAGAAGACTTAAAAAACTACGAGTATGTACAAGACCAATGATATGAAACTCAGCCAGTTTAAGTTTAAACTGCCTGAAGAATTGATTGCTCAGTATCCTGCCTCTTATCGCGATGAGGCCCGTATGATGGTGCTGCACCGCAAGACCGGAGAGATTGAGCATAAGAAAGTCTCCGACTTAGTGGAGTATTTCGACGAAGGAGACCTCTTCGTGATGAACGACAGTAAGGTTTTTCCGGCGCGGCTGTATGCGCATAAGGAGAAGACCAACGCCCTGATTGAGGTGTTCCTGCTGCGTGAACTGAATCATAAGTCGCGTTACTGGGACGTGCTCGTGGATCCGGCGCGTAAGATCCGTATCGGTAACAAACTGACTTTCGATGACGATCCTTCGATCGTAGCCGAGGTGATTGATAACACCACGAGTCGCGGCCGTACTTTCCGTTTCCTTACGGATTATGACAACGAGGAGTTTGTGCCGCGTCTGTATGCCCTGGGAAGTGCTCCGCTGCCGAAGTATATCCGTCGTCCGATGGACGCAGCTACGCAGGCTGCTTACGAAGAATCTTTTCACGACCAACCGGTGCGCGAGATGGATACCGAGCGGTATCAGACTATCTTTGCCGATAAGATAGGTGCCGTAGCGGCGCCGGCATCCGGTCTGCATTTCTCCAAACAGCTCCTCAAACGCATGGAGATCCGCGGTATTGAGACGACGTTCATGACCAGCCACGTGTCGCTGGGTATCTTCAAAGATATTGACGTGGAGGACCTGACGAAGAACAAAATGGAGTCCGAGCAAATCATCCTGCCGGAGAAGATGACGAACGCGGTCAACAAAGCGCACGAAGAGATGCACCGCGTATGCGCCGTCGGCACGGAGGTGATGCGCGCTTTGGAGCACGTAGCCGGAACAAACGGTGCTCTCAAGGCTTACAACGGATGGACGAATAAGTTTATCTTCCCGCCTTACCGTTTCATGGTGGCCAACAGTTTCTTCGTGAACTTCTACATGCCGCAGTCGAGCCAGTTGTTGATGGTTGCTGCTTTTGGTGGGTTCGAAGAGACCATGCACGCCTATGAAGAGGCTATCAAAGAAGGATATCGTTTTGGTGACTACGGAGATGCAATGTTAATCGTCGATTGATGCAGGTACGAATAGATCCATCTTGGCAGCGCGTGTTGCAGGCGGAGTTTGACAAACCCTATTTCGAACTCCTCACTCAATATGTGCGCCAACAGTATAAGACCCGTCGGTGCTTTCCTCCGGCAGGTCTTATTTTTAACGCCTTTGACTCCTGTCCGTTCGATAAAGTACGCGTGGTGATTATCGGCCAGGACCCGTATCATGAGCCTGGACAAGCAATGGGACTCAGTTTCTCGGTGCCGGAAGGTGTGCAGATTCCTCCTTCACTGATGAATATCTACAAGGAGATTCACCGTGACTTAGGCACACCTATCCCTCAGAACGGAGACCTTCGCCGTTGGGCGGCTCAAGGAGTTCTGCTTTTGAATGCCACGCTGACAGTGGAGGCGCATAAAGCGGGTAGCCACCAGGGAAAAGGATGGGAAGAACTGACGGACGCCGCTATCGCAGCTCTGAATAAAGAACGCGAACATCTCGTCTTTATGCTCTGGGGCTCGTATGCCCAAAGGAAAGGCCAGTTCATCGACCGCCGCAAACATCTTGTTCTGCAAACTTCTCACCCATCACCACTCTCGGTCTATCGCGGTTTTGACGGCTGTGGGCATTTCAGTGCCGCCAATCAATACTTAGTTAATCACGGCCTTGCGCCAATCAATTGGTAATATGAAAAAGTTACTGCTTATCGATGCCTACGCGATGATCTTTCGCGCGTACTATGCTTTTATTCGCGCGCCGCGCATGAACAGCAAAGGGGAGAACACCTCGGCGATCTTCGGTTTTGCCATCACGCTGGATGACCTGTTAAAGAAAGTCAATCCGACGCATGTCGGTGTGGCCTTTGACCCGAAGGGCGGCACCTTCCGTCATGAGGCATACGAGCAGTATAAGGCGCAGCGCGAAGAGACGCCGGAGGATATTCGCAAAGCCGTACCGGTGATAAAGCGACTATTAGAGGCTATGAATATACCCGCCTTTGAGGTGCCTGGTTTTGAGGCCGACGACGTCATCGGCACACTCGCTAAGCAGGGCGAAGAAGCCGGTTTTGAGGTCTTCATGGCTACGCCGGATAAGGACTACGGCCAACTGGTGAGCGAGCATATCTTCATGTACCGCCCGCGCCATACCGGAGGTTTTGAAGTGATGGGACCCAAAGAGGTATGCGAGAAATACGGCCTGCAAGACAAGGCGCAGGTGATTGATCTCTTGGGCCTGATGGGTGATGCGAGTGATAATATCCCGGGTTGCAAAGGGGTAGGCGAGAAGACCGCTGTGGCGCTGTTACAACAGTTTGGCTCGATAGAGAACATGCTCGCGCATACCGACGAGATCAAAGGCGCGCTACGCACTAAAGTGGAGAGTCAGGTGGAGGATATCCGCTTCTCTCGTTTCTTGGCTACCATCCGCACGGATGTGCCTATTTCGTTGGACGAGGCGCTCTTGGCGAAGAAAGAACCCAACTTCGAGGCGCTTACTGAGCTCTATCGTGAACTGGAATTCAACACCCTGCTCAAGAAACTCCCTCAGAGTACTCCGAGTGCTCCGAATACTCCGAATACTCCGAAAAAGTCCAAACCCGCCGACCCGAATCAGTTAGACCTCTTCGGCGCCTTCACTGAAGATCCGAATACTCCGAATATTCCGAATATTCCGAATACTCCGACCTACGACACCATCGAGAACCGGCTCTGTCAGTACCTCCTCAATCCGGAGGTGGCCTTCAATCCTGAGGCCGAACCCAACTGGGCGGCGCTGAAAGCGGATGCGGACCTGTGGAACTTATACAACGACGTCGAGTTGCCTTTGGTGCCGGTATTGCGCGAGATGGAGGCCGCAGGTGTGCGCTTCGACGTGAACAAACTGCATGAGGCGGAGACGACGCTGACCGAAGAACTCACCACCCTCGAGCAACGCATCTACGAACTCGCCGGTGAGCCGTTTAATATCAACAGCCCGAAGCAAGTGGGCGAACTGCTCTTCGAGAAACTCAGGCTCGACGACAAGGCTAAGAAATCCCGCACGGGACAGTATTCGACTTCTGAAGAAGTGCTGGTCGCTTTGAAGGAAAAGCACCCCGTGGTCGGCGCAATTCTTGACTATAGAGCATTGAGCAAGCTTATTTCTACCTATATATCTGCACTTCCCGGGTATATTGCAGCGGACGGAAAAATTCATACGACGTATAACCAGACCGTGACGGCTACGGGACGTCTGAGCAGCAGCAATCCGAATTTACAGAACCTGCCGATTCGCTCCGAGCGCGGTAAGTTGATTCGTGAGGCGGTCATCCCCGATGAGGGTTGTCTGTTCCTCAGCGCCGACTATAGCCAGATTGAGTTGCGTCTGCTCGCGCACATGAGCAAAGACGAACATCTGCTGCACGCTTTCCGTTCGGGACAAGACATCCATGCGGCGACGGCAGCGCGGATCTTCCGAAAACCGATAGAGGAAATCAATAAGGACGAGCGCCGTAAGGCTAAGACTGCCAATTTCGGTATTATCTACGGTATCTCGGCTTTCGGTTTGGCGCAACAACTGGACTGCCCGCGGGCGGAGGCGCGCCAACTCATCGACGACTATTTCGCGGCCTTCCCAGGTGTGATTCGTTATATAGAGCAACAAAAAGAAATAGCGCGGCAGCGCGGATTTGCTGAGACGCTCTTCGGCCGCAAGCGTTACTTGCCGGATATCCTTTCGAATAACGCTACGGTGCGTTCGTTTGCCGAGCGCAATGCCGTCAATGCGCCGATTCAGGGTACAGCAGCCGATATCATCAAAATAGCTATGGTAGCGATTCATCGCCGGTTGAAAGAAGAAGGACTGAAGGCGCAGATGATCATGCAG
>Ga0247611_10004681_pt1 | contig 18750 bp, 18 predicted proteins | sample 177DNAGHGhighgp2_FD_192422 | JGI IMG/M metagenome (GOLD analysis project Ga0247611, IMG submission 192422) | Sheep rumen microbial communities from Palmerston North, Manawatu-Wanganui, New Zealand - 1770 DNA GHGhigh gp2 | ecosystem: Host-associated > Mammals > Digestive system > Stomach > Rumen... | reverse complement strand
CAAAGCGCGAGCACAAGTCCGTCATGGAGATCGCCCAGTATTACACCGACGCCTTCTTCGACGACTGCAAAAAGCTCAACATCAAGACCCCCGATGTGGTCGAGCCCGCCACCCACTGCATCGACGATTACATCAAGATCATCACGAAGCTCATGGACACAGGCTACGCCTACTTTGCCGGCGGCAACGTGTACTTTGATACCTCGAAGCTCGAGCGCTACTACGTCTTCAACGACTTCAAGGAAGAAGACCTGAACGTCGGCGTGCGCGAGGGCGTGGAGGAAGATACCAACAAGCGCAACAAAAACGACTTTGTGCTGTGGTTCACCAAGTCCAAGTTCGAGGACCAGGCCCTCAAGTGGGACTCCCCCTGGGGCGTGGGCTACCCCGGCTGGCACATCGAGTGCTCCGGCATCTCCATGAAGCACCTGGGTGAGAACATCGACATCCACTGCGGCGGCATTGACAACGCCTTCCCCCACCACACCAACGAAATCGCCCAGTCCGAGGCCTATCTTGGCCACCCCTGGGTGAAATACTGGATGCATGTCCTCCACCTGAACACCACTTCGGGCAAAATGAGCAAGTCCAGCGGCGAGTTTCTGACCGTGTCGCTTTTAGAGCAGAAGGGCTATGATCCCCTCGCCTACCGCTTCTTCTGCCTGCAGAGCCATTACCGCAAGAGCCTGGTGTTCACCTGGGAAAACCTCGACAACGCCCAGGGCGCGTACAACAAGCTCATCGCCCGCATCGCCGCCCTCAAGCCCGAGGACGGGGAAGTTGACGAGGCAGCCTTCCAGGAGCTTGACCAGAAGTTCCGCGCCGCGATGGACAACGACCTCAACTCCTCCCTCGCGGTCACGGCGCTCTACGACGTGCTCAAGGCGAAGACGAATGACGCAACCAAGCTCAAGGCCATCGGCGCCTTTGACACCGTGCTCGGCTTGAGCCTGCTTGAGAAGGCCAGTGTGAAGCGCGAGGAGCTCAAGCGCCAGCAGGTCGCGGCGGGACAGTTCACCGTCGTGTCCGAGTCCGGCGAAAATGACCCCGAGGTCGAGGCCAGGATCATGGCCCGCCAGGACGCGAAGAAGGCCAAGAACTTCGCCGAGGCCGACCGCATCCGCGACGAGCTCAAGGCCGCCGGCATTGAGGTCACGGACATCCCCCACGGCGCCAAGTGGAAGAGAATTTAAGACCGTAAGACGCAGACAGCGCCGCACATTTCGTGCGGCGCTGTTTTGTTACTGTATCGACATGAGCGGGATCTGTTTGAGATCCCAGGTGCCGTCCGGATGGATGGTGATAAGCTCCGCGCCGCGCTGGGCGGTGTCGTTTTCGATGCCCGGCATGGCGAGGTAGTCGATGCTCATGCCGTAGGTCAGGCGGATGCCCTTGTATTCCAGCGACATGTTGTTGTAGTGGTCATGTCCGCAGAAGACGCCCTTGGTGCTGCCGAGCTCGAGGATGCGGTCAAAGAGCTTGCTGGGATAATCGGAACAGCAGACCTTGTCGATCATCTGCTCCCCGTTTTCGCCGAAGAAGTATGTGACCTCGTCGCTGCCCGCCTCATAGAGCTCGTAGGCGGTGCGGTACTGCTGGAGGGGGATGTGGAAGAAGATCATGGATGGCACCGTTCTCCCCGCCTCGGCGTTCAGGCGCTCCACCTGGGAGGCGTACCAGTCCACCTGGTCGTCGTGGATATAGTCATAGACATTGATGCCCTCGCCGGTGTAGGCGTTGGAGTCGAGCAGGAAGAGGCCGGTGTTGAGCGTGCCGTCGGCGTTTCTGAGCTCGATGAGCTGGTTGTTGCGCCCGGTGATCTCCGGCTGCGTGTAGGGGTACAGGAGCAGGCCCGAGGTCTTGAAGGACAGGGACATGTACACATCGTTGAGGGATTCCCGGTCCATGGAGGCGATGCTCTCGGTGTCGTGGTTGCCGTAGGTGAAAGCCCAGGGCACGCCGACATTGCGCATGAAGGCCGCAAACTGGTTGACCGGGGCGGAGTTATTGAGCGACATGGACATGATGCCGAGCGGGAAGCAGAGGTCGCCCGTCACGATGACGAGGTCCGGCTTTGCGTAATTGATCTCGTCGTAGCAGGCCTGCAGAGCCTTGATGTCCTTGTGGTAGGAATAGAGAGAGTTGCCGAGGTGGATGTCCGTCAGGTGGAGGATCTTGAAATCCCCGTCCCGGGCCGTGATGGTATAGATGCCGCTTTCGTCGTCATATTCGATGGGGCAGGGATTGCGGGTGACGACGGGGACGGAATTGATGTAGGGCTGGGTGTACCAGGTCTCCCGGCGCAGGATGACAAAGAGCAGGACAAGCACCGCCGCCGCGGTCCAGAGGGCGACGGCAAGACGGTTGAATACCATGTTCCGCCGCGCGATGTTTTTTCTGAGCGTAACATCGTAGGCGAATACCAGCAGCAAAAAGGCGATGCCCGCGGCGATCATGGCGTTGGCCGGGTACTGGAGCTTATCCCGGAAGATGACCGTGAAAGCGAGGACAGCGGCCCAGTACAGCAGGGAAATCAGCGCCATGCCCCAGAGGTGACGCTTCGTGAGGTTTTCGTCACGGCTCCCGACCCAGCGGTTCAGAAGGCGCAGGCCCAGGCTGTTTTTAATCAGCAGGTACAGCGGCAGCTGGATGAGCACGATGTTCGACGCCATGTTCTCCCCCAGCTCCGCCGCCTTGGAGTTGCCGAAGATATAGAAGCTCAGCTCCGCCCCGATGAAGACCGCGATGGCCGCGATAAACAGCGCGATGGCGTGGAGCAGACGCTTGAGATACTGGTCGTGCAGGGCGCAGAGGAACAGCCTGTCCTCTTGGCTCACGTCCGGCTTTTCGGGCAGGTCCTTTTTAAGCCGGCGGAAAATCAGCATCGCGGCGACAAAGAGCGCCAGCCCAAAGCACACATTCCAGGGCAGCTCCCTGTTGTGGTGCACGGCGTTGAACACGGTCCAGATAAGCTCGCTCACCGCGCCGGTGGCAAGCAGGGCGATGGCGTAGATCTTGAGCTGGGATGAGCGGATGGTTTTCTTGACGGGTTTTTGTTCCATGGCGGTTTCTCTCTCTTCAATTTATGATTAGGTCCCGGTGCAACAGCGCCGGTGGGGCTGAGGCATCAACGCACAAACCCCTTCCACCGCTGAAGCGGTCCCCCTCCCCCATATCGCCGCATGCGCGGCTGGTGGAGGCAAGTTTTATCCCACCCCGTAGGGGTAGGTGGAGCTGCGGTCGAGCGGGTAGTATTTGTAATTGCTGTTGACCGGGCGCTCGCCGCGGCCCAGGGCCCAGTCGATCATGCCGTATTCGATGGCATCGGTGATGATGCCGTAGTGCCCGCCGCCCGCGCATTCGACGACGGTCACGTCGTTGCCGTGGGCGACCATGAGCTCGATGGCCCGCTTGTTCATGCCCACGCCGCCGAACTCAAACAGGTAAAAGCGCGTGCCCGCCTTCGCCGTGCTGTCGCACTGCTCGGGAGTCATGACGTGGCTCTCCACCTCCCAGTGCATGCCGGCATCGAAGGTCATCACCATCTTGGCGGCAAGGCCGTGGTTTTCATAGAGGATCGCCGCACCCTGGCAGGCGGTGTAGGCCCCCATGCTGGCCCCGCAGAGCACCAGATCGTGCAGGAAGACGTTGTTCTCGATCGCCGCCTGCTCCAGCGCCCGGTAAGAATCCTCCACCTTGTCCGCCACATGGCCGTAGCCGTTTGCGTAGCACAGGAGCATGATGGCGTTAGGCGGGTCGGGGGCGTAGACGTACTCGGTGAGGTAGTTGTTGGCAAGCGCCTCGTCATAGCCGCCGGGGTAGAAGATCAGGCAGGATGTCTCCGGTCCCGCGTCCTTGGGGACATAGATGAGGCCGAGGCGGTGGTAATACAGGATGCCCTTGCCGAGATCATAGCCCGCGTACTCGGAGTAGTTCACCGGCTCGTCGGTCCCCTCCGCCATGGCGACGATGCGGTCGAGACAGCGCTGCTTGAGCTTCATGCTGTCGCGGTAGTCCCCCAGCTCGTTCCAGCGCTGCACGGCCTCGTCCAGGCGGCAGGCGTAGGTCGCCTCCAGCGCCCGGTCATAGAGCTTATCCCGGCAGGTTTTCAGCAGTGTCTCCGCTTCCGGGTAATCCGTCAGCGTGCCGAGCAGAGAGATGGCCTCGGAAAGGCGGTCAGCGTCCGCGTAGGATGAAGCCCTTCGGTAGTCGCACTCGAGCGCGCGCGTTTTCGCGTCCTTGAAGTCACCGAGGGCGAGGAAGGCGTCCTTCGCGTCCAGATACTCCCCCGCCTTGAGCTGTGCCTCGGCGGCGGCGTAGGCATTTTCCTTCTCCTGAAGTTCAAGCTGCTCTAAGCATTCGGCCGCCTCCGTCTCCATGCCGAGGGAGAAATACAGCTCCCGCGCCTCACGGTAGTTCCCCGCGGCCCGATACGCTGCCGCCCGGCTTACGGCCTCATCATGCTGCTTTTCCTTCCACACGCGCCATCCCACCATGCCGAGCAGCGCCATAAGCAGCAGCACCAGCACGACGGCCAGAACGCGTTTTGTCCTTCTCCTCACCCGCGTGTCCTCCGGTATGATTTACATAATATGTGATACATAATGTTGTTAACAGAATTAAATTTACGTATTGTTGTTTACGTATTTTAGTTTACATAAGTAATAATCCATGGCTCATCTAACCTTTATATTTTATCAAAGCGTCAGGCTTTGCGCAAGTATTTTTCGCCGGATGCGCAAACCCCGCTCCCGACGATTGTCGGAAACGGGGTTTGCTTTTCTGTCCATGATGCGCCTCACACTGACAGGGAGGGCGGCCGTTACCAGACCAGCTCTCTGCCGAAGTGGCGGGCATATTCCTCTTTGGTCATGATCTGGGTGCTGATGCCGTAGGCTGCCGCAAACTCAATGGCCTTCTCCCTGCTCGGCACCGGGGAAATGACCGTGCCGTTCTGGCGCACGAGCCAGAATTTCTTTCCGTCGCCGTCGTCGACGATCACGCCGCCGGCTACCTCTTCCATGGTCAAATCGTCAAGCTTCTTCATTTCTTTGGACATTTTTACCGATCTCCTTTCTTTATTGCACATACCTGGTTTCTTTAGCTTACGGGTCTATCCTATCACAGGCTTTGTCACAATACAGTCACACACGCCCGGCTCAGTCTCTGCGGAAGAGGTCGCGGGTGTAGACCTTGTCCTCGCAGTCTTTCAGCTGCTCGTCGAAGCGGTTGGCAAGGATCACGTCGGACCCGGCCTTGAACTTGTCAATATCGTTGACCACCAGAGAGCCGAAGAAGGTCTGGCCGTCCTCCAGCGTGGGCTCGTAGATGATGACGGTCGCGCCCTTGGCCTTGATGCGCTTCATGACGCCCTGGATGGAGGACTGGCGGAAGTTGTCGCTGTTGGACTTCATGGTGAGCCGGTAGACGCCGACGGTGATGGGCCGCTCCTTTTCGGCGTTCCAGATGCTGTTTGCGGTGTAGTAGCCCGCCTTTTCCAGCACGCGGTCGGCGATGAAGTCCTTGCGGGTGCTGTTGGAATCCACGATGGCACGGATGAGGTTTTGCGGCACATCCTCATAGTTTGCCAGAAGCTGCTTGGTGTCCTTGGGCAGGCAGTAGCCGCCGTAGCCGAAGGAGGGGTTATTGTAGTGGCTGCCGATGCGGGGATCAAGGCACACGCCGTCGATGATCTCGCGGGTATTGAGGCCTTTCATCTCGGCGTAGGTGTCCAGCTCGTTGAAGTAGCTCACGCGCAGGGCGAGGTAGGTATTGGCGAAGAGCTTGACGGCCTCGGCCTCGGTAAAGCCCATGAAGCGCACGTCGATGTTCTCCTTTTCCGCGCCCTCCACCAGAAGCTCCGCAAAGCGCTCGGCCACGGGGCGGGAGCCCTCGTCACAGCCGACGATGATGCGGCTCGGGTAAAGGTTATCGTAGAGGGCCCTGGATTCGCGCAGGAATTCCGGGCTGAAGAGGATGCGGTCGGTGCGGTACTTTTCGCGCACGGAAGCCGTGTAGCCGACAGGGATGGTGCTCTTGATGACCATGGGGGCGTCGGGATTGTGGGCCATGGTCTGCTCGATGGCGTCCTCCACGCTGGAGGTGTCAAAGTAGTTTTTCTGGCTGTCGTAGTTTGTGGGAGTGGCGATCACGACCAGCTCCGCCGAGGCGTAGGCCGCGGCCTTGTCGGTGGTGGTGTGCAGATTCAGTACCCGCTTGCCCGCCTTTGCCTCCGCCAGGAAGCGCTCGATCTCGTCGTCCTGGATGGGACTTTGCCAGTTGTTGAGCTTCTCGGCCTTGGCCTCGGTGGTGGTGATGGCGGTGACCTCATGGTGCTGCGAAAGCAGAACGGCAAGGCTCAGGCCCACATAGCCCACGCCCGCAACGGTGATTTTCATAGTGTTATCCTTTCTCCGGCGCTTGGCCGGTCAGCACTTGTAATAGTCCCTGTACCACTCGGCAAAGGCGCGCAGGCCCTCGCGGATGGTGATGCGGGGGGTGAAGCCGTAGTCCCGCTCGAGGGCTGCGGAGTCGGCATAGGTCACGGGCACGTCGCCCGGCTGCATGCCCACGAGCTCGCGGTGGGCCTCAAAGTCATAATCCGCGGGCAGGACCCCGGCGCGCACAAGCTCCTCCTGCAGGGTGGCGACAAAGTCCAGCAGGTTCTCCGGCTGTCCGCCGCCGATGTTGTAGACCGCGTAGGGCGGGAGCGGCAGGCCGTCTTCGCCGGTCTGCTTTTCGGGCGCGCCCTTCATGACGCGCACAATGCCCTCCACAATGTCGTCGATGTAGGTAAAGTCGCGCATCATATTGCCGAAGTTGAAGATGCGGATGGTCTGCCCGGCGGCGAGGCGTTTGGTGGCGCTGTAGTAGAACATGTCCGGGCGCCCCGCGGGGCCGTAGACCGTGAAGAAGCGCAGGCCCGTGGAGGGGATGTTGTAGAGCTTGGAGTAGGCGTGGGCCAGCAGCTCATCGGATTTCTTCGTGGCGGCGTAGAGGGAGACGGGGTTATCCACCTTGTCGTCGGTGGAAAACGGCACCTTCTTGTTCCCGCCGTAGACCGAGGAGCTGGAGGCGTAGACCAGATGCTCGACCGGATAATGGCGGCAGGCCTCGAGAAGGTTATAGAAGCCCACGATGTTGGAGTCTATGTACACGTCCGGGTGGTCGATGGAATAGCGCACACCCGCCTGGGCGGCGAGGTTCACCGCCACGTCAAAGCGGTATTGCTCAAACAGGCTGTTTACCAGGGCCTTGTCGGCAATGGAGCCGCGGACAAAGACATGCTTCACCGGGGATGCGGCGGCGGCCTGCTCGATCTGTTTAAGGCGCCACTCCTTGAGACTCACTTCGTAGTAGTCGTTCATGTTGTCGAGGGACACCACCGTGCCGCTTTTGAGTTCTTTCAGCAGGCGGATGACCAGGTAGGTCCCGATAAAGCCGGGCGCGCCGGTGACGAGAATGGTTTTGCCGTTGAGCTCAACGGGTGTTTTCATAGGATTTCTCCTTATACGGGAAGGGATTCAAAGTATTTTAACAGGTAAATGCCCCGCGGTCAATGGGGTTTTGCGGTAGTGGGGTGGAGTTTGCCTATTTGCCAAAAGAGCGGCATGTAACGCGCGTCCCCCTTGGCTCCCCCTCTGGGGGAGCTGGCACGGCGCGTCTCACGCAAGCGCCGTGACTGAGAGGGTCATCGGTCGACGCTCAGGCCCTCTCCGTCACTTCGTGACACCTCCCCCATTTCGCCGCTTCGCGGCTGGGGGAGGCAAGAATGCGCGTTCCTTGCAGGGGAAGGTAAGGTCGCGTCTTCAGATCGTAAAGATCGAGACGTAGTGCGGCGGGAGGACGTGGGTTTTGAAGAACATGTCCATGCTGGAAACGTAATCCTCCAGGCCGTCGTTGACATTGAAGAAGCGGTAGCCCTCGCCCTTGCGGATGTAGGAGATGAAGTGCGGCACGTCTTCCTCCGTGTAGCGGAGGATGCCCGCCTCGCTCCCCTTTGCCGCCGCAAAGGCAGCATCCCTGCCGATGTGCTCGGTCATGGCGGGGACGTACTTTCTTAAGTAGCCCCGCATGACGGGCATGGTGGTGGGCCCCGGGGTGCGCAGGGAGTGCATGTAGTCCATCTCGTTCATCACCGCCTGAAAGCTCACGCTGTGGCCCAGGAAGTGCCGGATGTTGTAGGCCGCGATCCAGCCGCAGCCGTTGATGCTGGCCTGCATGGTGCGGTATTCGTATTCGTCGAAGTAGTCCTGGTCGATGATGTAGCCGTCGTCGGAAAAGCCGTTCATTGTCTCACCTTATCATGGAATACGCCGCCGGGGGTCTCCCGACGGCGCAGGTCTGTTGTATTGAATAATCAGCCGAGGCTCGCGTAATAGTCGGAGTAGTCCGCGCCCTGGGAGGCGGGCTGATACTCACCGTAGAGCTTGGACATGACGCGCATGTACTCCTGCGAGTCCGTCTCATAGGGGGTCGGGCAGTAGTTGTTGTAGTTCTGGGCCTTGGTGTTGGCGCCTTCGATGTTGCTGCTGACGCAGCACGGGATCACGTCGAAGCCCACCGGGGTAAGGCTGCCGTCGTCGGCGCGGGCAAGGCGGATCTGGAAGATGGCGGTGTCCGGGTCGGAGGGCATGGTGTTGCCGCCGAAGACCCAGTTGCCGCAGCTGTAGAGGATGACGCCCTCGCGGTACTTTTCAATGGGCTGCAGGCAGTGGGAGTGGCTGCCGTAGATCATGTCGGCCCCCGCGTCGATGCAGGCGTGGGCAAGCTCAATCTGGGCCTGGTTGGGCGAGTAGTAGAGCTCCTGGCCCCAGTGGAAGGCACAGATGACATAGTCGGCGCCCTCGCCTTTCATCTGCCGCACGGCGCTGACCGCCTTGTCACGGTTGGGCGCAAGATCCGTGCCCGAGCAGTAGATGCCGATTTTCAGGCCGTGGGGCGTGGTGATGATCTGGGCCTCGCCCTCCTTGCCGTAGGGGACGCCGTGGGCCTCAAGGGCGGCGTAGGTGCTGTCCGCGCCAGCCTGGTAGCAGTCCATCATGTGGTTGTTGGCGGTGGTGACAAAGTCCACGCCGCCCTCGTTGAAGATCTCCGCGTACTCGGTCGGCGCCCTGAACGGGAAGACCACCTGGGTGTAGTCGTAGGTCAAGTTGGGGTTATCCGTCAGCGTGCACTCGCAGTTTGCAAGGGTGAGCTCGTCGTCCTTGAAAAACTGGACGGTGTTGGAGAAGGGATAGGCATAGTTCCCGTTCAGCACCCCGGCAAAGCCCGCGGGGTGAGCCTGGTAGTTCTGGTTTGACCAGAGGGTGCAGTCGCCCACGAAGGAGATGACGTACTCCTGCGGCGGTTCGGGCGTCGGCTCCGGCGTCGGCGCAGCGGTATTGACCGGCGCGGGCGTGTAGGGGCTCGGCGTGTAGGTGATGAGATTGGGGTTTTGCTGGGCCGGAGTATAGGTCTGCACCGACTCCCCCGCGGTCTTTACCCGCGACACGGTGGTCATGGGCGTCTCGATGCGCAGCTTCTCCAACAGCAGCAGCTCCGCGATCAAAAGCACCAGGCAGGCGATCTTCAGGAAATTTTTCATGTCTCTATCCTTATCTATGTAAAACTCTTTTTCTTAAAACAGCCGCTTCACAAGCGGGATTTTGCGCAGCGCAAATGTAAGCGCAAAGCACGAAGCCGCGAGGGCCAGGTAAAACACCAGCAGGGATGATACCGGCGCTAAGGGCGTCGGGGCAAGGCCAAAGCGCTCAAGCACGTTGATCATCAGCGGGTGCAGAAGGTACACGCCGAGCGTGCAGGCGGAAAGCTCTGTCACGAGCTTCACGCGTCGAAACGCTCTCCCCTTCAGGGCAAGGAAGAAGCAGTAAGCTGCCGTGGCCTGCAGGAAGGTGGGCAGGGAAAAGAAGTGGAAGAGCCACCCGTCCGCCGTGTTCTTATAGAGCGAATACCAGCGGTTCAGAATACTCGCCGCGAGGGTCACCGCGAGGAAGGCAAGCGGCGCAATCCAAAGCGTTCGACGGGAATACGCCCGTTTCGACAAATACCAACCCCAGACAGCATACCCCAGATACGGCAGGTAGTCAAGGCTGAAATTCTGTGTAAAGCGATAAAGAACGGGCGCGGGGTCGGGAGTGAGGTTGCAGTTGACGAGGAAAACGCCGAGGAAGAGGAAGAGGCAAACGACGTATCGCCCGTCCAGCTTTCCCCCCTGGAGCGCCGCGTGCACCACCGGCAGGAAGAGACACACCATCACCATTGCGGGCAGAAACCACAGATGATAGTGCCCGGCGACGACGGCATACAGGAAGTCATACGGCCCCTCAAACGCGCCCGAGGCCGCGCGGGCCAGGGCGTAGAAGAGCGACCAGAGATAGTACATGCCCGTAAAGCGCAGCACCCGGTGAATAAAATTCTGCCTGAGATCCAGCTTCTCCCGCGTAAGGAGAAGAGCCCCCGTGAGCATGAAAAACAGCGGCAGACCGGCCCTGCTCAGGGTGCTTAAAAAGGTCACGGCGAAGAAGGCCGCGCCGGGAAGCGGCAGCGCGTGATAAATGTCCGCCGCCGCGTGGATCATCAGGATCAAAAGGCAGGCAAAAACGCGGCAGAGGTCAAGCTCCGTTCTTCGCATGTTCCGCCTCCTTAATCAGCGCGAGCTTCTGCGCGCGCGTAAGCCTCTTGATGTGCCACTCGCGGCTTCTGGCCTCGTGTTCGGTCTCGAAGCGCTCGGTATAGGCAAGCGCAACCGGCAGGCGGGCGCGGGCGTATTTGCCGCCCTTCCCCGCCGCGTGGGTTTTGAGCCGTTTTTCGAGGTCGTTTGTCCAGCCGGTATAGAGCGTGCCGTCGGCGCAGCGGAGCATGTAGACCACGTTCATCGCTGCACCTGTTTGATATTCTTTTCAAATTTGCTGCGCGCGCCCATGACCTCATGCCCGCAGCCGAGACACTTGAGCTTGAAGTCCGCGCCCGTGCGCAGCACCTGCCACTGCTTGGAGCCGCAGGGGTGTTCCTTTTTCATGGTGAGGATGTCGCCTACCTGAATGTCCATTACTTCTTGATCTCCTCCCAATAGCGCTTTGCGGTCTGCTCGGTCTTGTTGTCGCCGTATTCGTAGTATTTCACGTCCCGGAGAGCGTCGGGCAGGTACTGCTGTTTTACCCAGTGGCCCGGGAAATCGTGGGGGTAGAGATAGCCCTGCTCCCGCTCGAAGCCCGTGCCGTCGGCGTGGACGTTCTGGAGCTCGCGCGGGATATTGCCGGTCCTGCCCGCGCGCACATCCGCCCAGGCCTTTTCGATGGCCATGACACCCGTGTTGGACTTGGGGGCGGTGGCAAGCAGGATGCAGGCCTCCGCCAGCGGCAGCTTCGCCTCGGGAAGCCCCAGCTGCAAGGCCGAGTCCACGCAGGCCTTCACGATCGGCACCGCCATGGGCCAGGCAAGGCCCACGTCTTCGCTCGCCGAGCACAAAATCCGGCGGCTCGCGCCGATGAGATCCCCCACCTCCAGAAGCCGCGCGAGATAATGCAGCGCAGCGTCCGGGTCCGAGCCGCGCAGGGACTTCATCAGGGCCGAGAGGATGTCAAAGTGCTCGTCCCCCTCCCGGTCATAGCGCATGGCGCTGCGCTGGGTGATGGCTTTGGCGTCGGAAAGGGTGATGACGCCGTTTTCCGAGGCGGAGAAGAGAAGCTCCACGGCGTTGATGGCTTTTCGCACGTCGCCCCCGCAGGCCGCGGCAATGTGGTCGAGCACACCTTCCTCGAGTGTGAGGGGCGTGTCGCGCCGCGCGTTCATGATGTTCACGGCCCGCTGGACAGCAGTCTTTACATCCTCGGGCGTGATGGCCTTGAATTCGAAGACGGTCGAACGGCTGAGGATGGCGTTGAAGACGGTGAAATAGGGGTTTTCGGTGGTGGAGGCGATGAGCGTGATGCGCCCGTCCTCAATAAACTCCAGAAGGGACTGCTGCTGTTTTTTATTGAAATACTGGATCTCGTCGAGGTACAAAAGCACGCCGCCGGGGGTGAGGAAGGTGTCGAGCTCGTCGATGATCTTCTTGATGTCGGCGATGCCCGCGGTAGTGGCGTTGAGCTTTCTCAGGGAGCGGTTGGTGCGCTGGGCGATGATGCGGGCGACGGTCGTCTTGCCCGTGCCCGAGGGGCCGTAGAAGATCATGTTCGGGATCTGCCCGCTCTCCACAATGCGGCGCAGAAGCCCGCCCTTGCCGAGGATGTGCCGCTGGCCCACCACATCGTCAAGCGAGTCCGGTCGGATCTCGTCCGCAAGCGGCTGGTACATGGCGCGCCCCCCTTTCGTAAACCATAATGTGGGTATCGGCTTAACTCAGCTTTCTCCCGTCATTGCGAGGAACCAGTGCGCACACTGGTGACGTGGCAATCCGCCCGCCGGAGGCACTAAACAATTCAGAAATCCAAGCTGGCTGCTGAGAGGATTGCGGGCCGCCGCTGCCTGCGGCAGATGAAGGCGGCACGGAATCTCCGCAGCCGCGCCATTGGCGGGCCGTCGCGCAGCAGGCCCGGGAATGGCAATGCGGCAAGGCGTTCAACGGATTGCCACACCAGTGACATCGGTCACTGGTTCGCAATGACAGACCGCAAGCTGATACTTGCTGCTTTAACCCGATACGTGTAAACCAGAATAAAGGAATTATATCACCCTGCGGCGCGTTTGTAAAAGAAATTCTTTGATAAAGTGAAAAGTGAAAAGTGGAAAGTGGAAAGTGAAAAGTGAAGTTATGGTGTCTGCTTCGCAGACAATCATAAAATCAGCGAACTTTTTTCTTTTGTTCGTCTTATACTTTGGCAAAACATGGAAGATGTTCAAGCTTCGTGTGGACATTTTCGGCTCTGTGCTGTATAATGCCAATACTTGCGTAAAGGAGTAGATATATGCGTAAAGGGAAAATCAAAGCGATTTTATTTATTGTTGTGTTTCTGCTGGTGATGGCCACCGCCATTACCCTGCTGCTGGATATGGAACGGGAAAAGAAGGAAGTCGAGAGCCTGGGCTATGACCCCTACCGCGCGACGCCCGCGCCGACGGTCGCGCCCACGGTGACGCCCATGCCCGTTTCCACTATCATGCCGACCCCCGTGCCGCCGACGCCCGCGCCCACCCCGACGCCGACGCCGGTGCCCACCCCCACGCCGAAGCCCACGCCCACACCGGTCCCGGTGGGGAAGGTCATCGGCACCGGCTCCTTCGTCTCCAACACCGGCGTGCCGATGAACGTCCGGGCCGACTGGGAGGCGCTGCTGCTGGACGAACAGCACGTGGGCGTGCGCGTCAAGGTCTATCTCGAGTCCTACTCGATCCAGATCCAGGCGTCCCGCGGCGCCGTCAACGTCTCCGTCGGCGACAACTACCAGACCGCTGACACCCCATCTCTGGACATTGACGACAACGTCAACCTCCATTCAAGCCTCATCGCCACCACCGAGCATGTGCTGAACCTCGCAGCCGGCCAGCAGAAGAGCTTCCCGGTGCAGGTGCAGTACCTCTTCCGCGGCACCTATTTCCGCCAGGAGATCGACACCGTCGAATGCGGCGGCGCGATCGACCTGATGAGATGAGAGGCATAACAACAGCAAATATTTTGCTGTCATTCTGAGCGAAGCGAAGAATCTGTTATTTCATCAATTATTCTGGGGAAGATCCTTCGCTTACGCTCAGGATGACGGGTATTCGATACATTCAGAGAGGTGAACACCATGCGGACACCCGAACAGGTACGGGAGATCGTGCGGCTGCTGCTGGAGGAATACCCGGAGGCAAGCTGCACGCTTGACTGGGGCAAGGATTATGAGCTTTTGTTCTCCGTGCGCCTTGCCGCCCAGTGTACCGACGAGCGCGTCAATCAGATCACCCCGGCGCTTTTCGAGCGCTTCCCCACCCTTGAGGCCTTTGCGGAGGCCGATGTGGAAGAAGTGGAGAAATACGTACACTCCTGCGGCTTTTTCCGGGCCAAGGCGAGGGACATCGTCAAGTGCGCCCAGGTGCTGCTGGAAAAGTACAACGGGGAGCTGCCGCGCACGATGGAGGAGCTGACCGCCCTTCCCGGCGTGGGGCGCAAGACGGCAAACCTCATCCTCGGCGATGTGTTCCGCGTGCCCGGCTCCACGGTGGTGGACACCCACTGCATCCGCCTCTCCAATCGCATGGGGCTGGTGGACGATCTCAAGGACCCGGTGAAGATCGAAATGGAGCTCAGAAAGATCCTGCCGCCTGAGCGCTCGTCCGACTTCTGTCACTGTCTGGTCCTGCACGGCAGGGCGGTCTGTGACGCGAGAAAGCCGGAGTGCGAAAAATGCTGCGTGCGGCACCTGTGTCAGCACTTTTCGGGCTGACCCTCTCAGTCACCAGTGTGCGCACTGGTGACAGCTCCCCCATAGGGGGAGCCAAGCCTTGCCTCTCCCTTTGGGAGAGGTGCCCCAGTGCGCGCACTGGGGCGGAGAGGGTATCCATATTGAAAGGAAGAGTCGAAATGAAAGCTATCGTCAGTGTATTTGCCCGCGACAGCAAGGGCATCATCGCCTATGTGACCGCGCTGCTTGCGGAAAAGGATATCAACGTCCTGGACATCAGCCAGACGCTTTTGCAGGAATATTTCGCCATGATCATGCTGGTCGATCTCACCGACTGCGGCATGAGCTTTGTGGAGCTGAGCCGCTACCTCGCCGACAAGGGGCAGGAGCGCGGCCTCGACATCCACATCCAGCGTCAGGACATCTTCGACGCCATGCACAAGGTCTGAGGTGCCGCCATGAGCTATCTTCTCAACAGCAGCGAAATTCTGCAGACCATCCAGATGATCAACCAGCAGCATCTGGACGTGCGCACCATCACCATGGGCATCAGTCTCTTGGACTGCGCGGACACGGACATGGACGCCTGCTGCCGCAAGATCTATGACAAAATCTGCCGCTGCGCCGGGAACCTCGTGAAGACCGGCTGCGACATCGAAGACGAGTTCGGCATCCCTATCGTGAATAAGCGCATCTCCGTGACGCCGATCTCGCTCGTCGCGGCGGCCTGCGCGGGGAGCGACTACGCCCCCATCGCCCGCACCCTCGACAGGGCTGCGAAGGAGACCGGCGTCAACTTCATCGGCGGCTTCTCGGCTCTGTGCCACAAGGGCTTTACCGAGAGCGACCTTCGGCTCATCCGCTCGCTGCCCGAGGCCCTGAGCGAAACCGAGCTTGTGTGCGCGAGCGTCAACGTCGGCTCCACCCGGGCCGGCATCAACATGGACGCCGTGGCCCTCATGGGCAGGATCATCAAGGAGACCTCCGAGCGCGGCTTCATGGGCTGCGCCAAGCTCGTGGTGTTTGCAAACGCCGTGGAGGATAACCCCTTCATGGCGGGCGCCTTCCACGGCGTGGGCGAGCCGGAGACCGTCATCAATGTGGGCGTTTCCGGCCCCGGCGTCGTTGCCCACGCGCTGAAAGAATGCAAGGGCGAGAGCTTTGACGTGGTGGCCGAAACCATCAAGCGCACCGCCTTCAAAATCACGCGCATGGGCGAGCTTGTGGCACAGGAAGCTTCCCGCCGCCTGGGCGTACCCTTCGGCGTGGTGGACCTGTCCCTGGCCCCCACCCCCGCCATCGGCGACAGCGTGGCGGAGATCCTTGAGATCATGGGCCTGGAGCGCTGCGGCGGACACGGCACGACGGCAGCGCTGGCGCTGTTAAACGACGCGGTCAAGAAGGGCGGCGTGATGGCGTCGTCCCATGTGGGCGGGCTCTCCGGCGCGTTTATCCCGGTATCCGAGGACGCGGGCATGATCGCCTCCGCCAAGGAAGGGACACTGTGCATCGACAAGCTCGAGGCCATGACCTGCGTCTGCTCCGTCGGCCTTGACATGATCGCCGTCCCCGGCGACACGGACGCCGACACCATCTCCGCCGTCATCGCCGACGAGGCCGCCATCGGCATGGTCAACAACAAGACCACCGCCGTGCGCATCATCCCCGTCAAGGGCAGGACCGTGGGCGACAGCGTGGACTTCGGCGGGCTTCTCGGCTCAGCGCCCATCATGCCGCTGCACCGCGGCAGCGCAAGTGAGTTCATCGCCCGCGGCGGGCGCATCCCGGCACCGCTTCACAGTCTGAAAAATTAAAATCATAACGTAGAGGGAGGGCAGTCCAAATGAATATCGAAGCTTTCAAGCGTGATCGCCTGCCCTTCTTTGCGTCGCTGGGCTTTGGGCTTCTGGCCTACGGCTTCTGCATGACGAACAAGATCCCCGTGGGGGATGATCTTAACCCCCTGGGCCTCTTCGGCAAGGGGATCACCACGCCCTCCGGGCGCTACGGGCTGGAGCTTCTGCGCTTTGTGATGCCTGATGTGTCCATGCCCTGGATCTACGGGCTGATGAGCATTGTGCTGCTCGCGGCGGCGGTGTGCGTCACGGTGCGGCTGTTTGAGATCAAAAGCCCGGTTCTGCAAATTCTGCTTGCCGGGGCCTTCGCCACCTTCCCCGCCCAGGCGGGCACCATGCTCTATACCTTCACCGCCGCGCCCTACGCCGTCTCTCTGCTGCTGACTGTGACGGGCGTGTGGTATTTTATCACGCGCAGACGGGGACGCTGGATCGTTTCTCCCCTGCTGATCGGCTTTTCGTGCAGCATCTATCAGGGCTACTTCTCCATCGCCGCGAGCTTTTGCGTGATCTATATGATCGTGCAGCTCTGCCGCACAAAGAAAACTGCGCTCGCGGTTTTCCGCGAGGGCGTGATGATGCTCGCGATGCTGCTGCTTTCGCTTGCGCTCTACGGTCTTGCGCTGCTGGCGGCTTTGAAGCTTTTGAATCTCCCGCTTTTGCAGGAGGCCGTCAACGACTCCCTGAGCTTCCCGCGCCGCTTTCTGGTGGTGTACAAGTCCTGGCTCATGACCTTCTTCGACGGGCGCTTCGGCTATGTGCCGAACAAGGTCTCGCGGGTGATGCACCTGGCCTTGCTGCTTATCGTCGGCGTCACGATGCTCGCGCAGCTTCGGAAAAAGGGCGACCTGCCCTCCCTGGGGCTTGCGGGGCTGTGCCTGTTTCTCTGGCCGTTGAGCTGCTACTGCCTGTATCTGCTGGCGGACAGCGGCTTTATCCACTCTCTGTCGCTGTACAGCTTTGCGTCGCTGTATGTCCTGTGCGCGGCGCTGCTGGACGGGTGGAAGCCTGCTCCGGCCCCGGCGCTCAGGCGCCTTGCGGCGCTGGCGCTCACGGTGATCCTCTGCGGGAACATCTATTACGCAAACGCCCTGTATCTGCGCTATTATCTGCGCTTTGAGGAACTCAAGAGCTTTTACACGACGCTCCTTACGCGCGTCATGGAGACCCCCGGCTTTGCCGAGGGCGACCGCCTTGCCCTCGTGGGCGACGCCCCCGCGCTCCGCTATGACATTGACCGGCACTTCACCGACGCGCCCTTGCAGCTTCCGAGTCTGGAGCTGGGGAGCGTGGCCTACGCCGAGGACATCATCAGTCAGTATCTGGGCTGTGACATTCCCTTCGCCTCGGAGGAAGAGGCGGCAGCGCTGGAGACGGACGGCATGCCCGTCTACCCCTATGACGGCTCGGTGCAGCGCATCGGGGACGTGATCGCGGTCAAATTTTCCGACAAGGAGGCCGACGCATGAGAAAAGCGAGTCTTGACGTGTGCCGGGTGCTGGCCTGCATGATGGTGGTGCTGGGGCACACGGGAATGCTGTTCTGGGACTTTGATCCCGCTGCCCCCGCCTGGGCCGCCTACAATCTGCTGTGCGTGTTCCTGCGCTCGTCGGTGCTGCTGTTTTTTATGGTCAGCGGCACACTGTTTCTGGGTCGGGAAAAGCTGGATTTCAAGAAGCATCTGAAAAGGGCCGGACACATGCTGGTCCTGTACTATGTGTGGTCACTGATCTTAAACGGCATCGACGCCCTGTTCCTCCACTACCATACGCCGGGCGAGGCCTTTCTGCCGCTGGTGCTGCGGGGCTACTTCCATCTGTGGTTCCTGCCCACGATGGCGATGTGCTACTGCGCCCTGCCGCTTCTGCACGGGATGCTCCACGGCAATCACGATAACGTGCGAAAAGGCGCAATTTTGCTTGCCGCCATCGTCTGCGTGCAGGCGACCTTGAACGCTCTTCCGGATAAGCCCGAATGGCTTGCGGCCCTCATTGCACCCTACGATTTTCGTTATTACCGCTACTTTGTGATGATGCCGCTGGGCTATGTGCTGTACAAGGAGACGCTCTCCAAAAAGCAGCTCACGGCCCTGGGCTGCGCCTCTCTTGCGGCAGCGCTGCTGATCGCGTTTTTGAACCGGCGCTATGCCATCTCCATCGGCGCGGCCTCGGACGCGCTGTATGAAGATCTGTCGATCTCGTCCGCGCTCACGGCGGCCTTTCTCTTCTGCCTCTGCAAGCGCATCGAGACCCTGCCGCCGAAGCTCTGGGGCTTTGTCAAGACCTTCTCGGCCTGCTCCTTCGGGATGTATCTCATGCACCCGATCTTCCTCGACGCCGTGCGCAGCCGGCACTTTGACCTCACGCGGTACAGCGCCGTGTGGCTCTACCCGCTCTGCTATGTCTGCTTCCTGCTCATCCCGCTCGGGATAAGCTGGGTCATGCTGAAAGTGCCGGGACTGAGAAAACTGGTCACATGAAACGTAATAGAGCTGTGAAGGAAAAACGGTTGCCATTGTAGGGGCCGACGCCCTCGGCGGCCCGTGCGGAACAACTCGAAAACGCGCAGAA
>Ga0247611_10004680_pt1 | contig 18751 bp, 17 predicted proteins | sample 177DNAGHGhighgp2_FD_192422 | JGI IMG/M metagenome (GOLD analysis project Ga0247611, IMG submission 192422) | Sheep rumen microbial communities from Palmerston North, Manawatu-Wanganui, New Zealand - 1770 DNA GHGhigh gp2 | ecosystem: Host-associated > Mammals > Digestive system > Stomach > Rumen... | reverse complement strand
GTGATCCCGTTGGGATTCAAACCCAAGACCTTCAGAACCGGAATCTGACGCTCTATTCAGCTAAGCTACGGGACCAAATGTGGGTGCAAAGGTACAAAAAAAAGTGAAAAGCAAGAAGGTAAATGGAAAAAATTATGGGTTCGCATGTTTATTCGTAAGGTGCAAGGAGCTCCTTTTGGGTTTACAAAAAGTAAGAATGTCTTTTATTATTCCTGACATTTTGTAAAATAATTAAGAAAAATCGTTGCAGTTTAATAATATATTTGTATCTTTGCACCGCAAAATAAAAAAACGACATAGTATGAGCGTACTGATTAAGCCTACAGATTACCAGCAGCTGCTTGACACAAAGCAGACTGAGCAAGGTATTAAGCTGATCAAAGAGTTTTTTCAGGCTAATTTATCCACAGAACTGCGATTGCGCCGTGTGACCGCGCCTTTGTTTGTGTTGAAAGGTTTAGGTATCAATGATGATTTGAACGGAGTGGAGCGTCCTGTCACGTTTCCTATCAAGGACTTGGGGGATGCTGAAGCCGAGGTAGTGCATTCACTTGCCAAGTGGAAGCGGCTCTCTTTGGCTGAGTATAAGATAGGGCCAGGATACGGTATATATACAGATATGAATGCCATACGTGCCGATGAGGAACTTGATAATCTGCATTCATTATACGTGGATCAGTGGGACTGGGAGGCGGTCATCACCCGTGAGCAGAGAAACCTTGCTTTCCTGAAGAACGTGGTGCAGCGCATCTATGCTGCCATCCTCCGCACAGAATATCTTACTTGTGAGACATATCCGCAGATTAAGCCTTTCCTTCCTGACCAAATTCACTTTATCCATGCTGAGGATCTGCTGCAGATGTATCCCGACAAGACTCCGAAGGAGCGTGAGGATGCTATCTGTAAGGCATACGGAGCGGTCTTCATCATCGGTATCGGCGGAAAGCTGAGTAACGGTGAGAAGCACGACGGTCGTGCTCCCGACTACGATGACTGGTCGACAGTGGCAGAAAACGGGCAGATGGGACTCAATGGAGATATTCTTATCTGGTATCCCGTGTTAGGCCGGTCGTTCGAATTGTCCTCTATGGGTATCCGTGTTGACAAAGAAAGTCTGCTCAGGCAGCTGAAGGAAGAAGGGAAAGAAGAACGTCAGACGTTGTATTTCCATCGTCAGCTGCTGGCCGACAAACTTCCGCAAAGTATAGGTGGTGGTATCGGACAGAGCCGTCTCTGTATGGTCTTGTTGCATAAAGGCCATATTGGTGAGATTCAGGCAAGTATATGGCCTGAAGAGATGAGACGCCAATGTGCAGAGATGGGAATGTCTTTGATATAATAAGTGTTTTCTGACTTTATCAAGCCATTTCAAGATTCATGAGAATCCTCAGCTTTTCAATAGCGGGATTCTCATTTCTCATTTTATCGAACAGTTCTTTTCGTGTCAGTATTTTACCCACTTCTTCAATCTCTGCCAGTCTGTAGGTGACTTCGATGTTCCCGTTGTGAAGCTTTTGCGCCAATGTCGCACGGACACGCCCTTTGATTCTCTGGATTTCGTCGAGCAGGATCTGGTTGTCCACTACCACTTCGATGTTCGGATAGTCGGTGATGCGAAGAGTCATGTTCTTCATACGTGCCGACATTCCTTTCATTTCTTGCGGCATTCTGTTGCACATTGCTCTCCATTGCAGTTCCAGTTCATCCTGGCTGAATACTTCTTTCTCTTCCTTGTTCGTTATCTCCGGTTCTTTCAGATAATCCGGTTTTTCTGGTCCTCTACGCAAGTCTTGGAAGGTGGACATCAGACTTCCGATTTTTAGTCGTGGCTGGCCGGAAAGAACAGAGGCAGCTGGAGTAGGCTGTTCTGCTACAGCTGATGGGGTAGCAATTACATTCTTGATGGGTTGATGCTCCTTTTCCTGTTCTTTGCGAGTGCGTGAAACAGGAATACGGTCAGCCCCGGCCACCTGTGCTGCCGGTTGAGGCTGAGGGTTGGACATCATTTTCTTGAACAGGGATTTCAGTCTCTTAGGGCTACGCCCCGCTCCCGCTTCTTCGTCGTCGGGCTGGGTGATCTGTGCCACCTGAATCAGTGTCAGTTCCACCAACAGTCTTTTGCTGTTACTCTGGCGGTAGTTGATGTCACACTGATTCATTATCTTCAGTGCCTTATATAAGAAAGAGGTGGGGCACCGTTGTGCCTGCTCCTGATATTTAATCCGCTGCTGTTCGCTTACTTCGAGAAGAGGTAAGGTCTGTGGATCCTTTGCCATCATGACGTTCCTGACATGTGATGCCAGACCCAGCACCATGTTGCCGCCGTCAAATCCATGATTGATGATGTCGTTCAGTAGGACCATGATCTCTGTGACCTTGTTCTCCAGTGCCAGGTCGACGATGCGGAAATAGTTTTCTGTATCGAGAACATTGAGGTCTTCTATCACTTTCTGATACGTAATGTTCCCCTGACAGAAACTGACAGCCTGGTCGAATATCGAGAGAGCATCGCGCATGCCTCCGTCAGCCTTCTCAGCTATGACTGCCAAGGCCTCCTCCTCATACGTGACACCTTCTTTTTCTGCCACCATCTTCAAATGGTTGATGGTGTTCTGAACGGTCATGCGCTCAAAGTCATACTGCTGGCAGCGTGACATGATGGTTGGAAGAATCTTGTGCTTTTCGGTCGTTGCGAGAATGAAGATGACGTGTGCGGGCGGTTCTTCCAGTGTCTTCAGGAAAGCATTGAATGCTTGAGATGATAGCATGTGAACCTCGTCGATGATGAACACTTTGTATTTTCCGATCTGTGGCGGGATGCGTGTCTGCTCCATTAGAGTCTTGATGTGCTCCACGCCATTGTTTGAAGCGGCATCGAGTTCGAATATATTATACGATCTCTGTTCGTTGAAAGCCATGCAGCTTTCGCACTCATTGCATGCTTCTCCTTCTGGAGTAGGGTGAAGACAGTTGATGGTCTTGGCGAAGATACGCGCACAAGTGGTCTTGCCGACCCCCCTGGGACCGCAGAAAAGGTAGGCATGTGCCAGTTTCCCACTTCTCACAGAATTCTTCAAAGTGGTGGTAAGGGCCGACTGTCCCACCACGGAGTCGAAAGACATCGGGCGGTATTTTCGTGCCGAAACAATATACTCTTCCATTTTTATCGTATTCTTTTCGTAATAATTCCGCTACAAATATATAAAAATAATTCGAAATATCGGTCGAATACCATAGAAACTTTATGCGTTCACCGGTATTAGGCGGCAAAAGACATCGTAATAGTTTTTATAATGTAACATTGTCTTTATGAAATGAATTATTCCCGAAAAATGTTAGTGTAAAGGTTAAACCCATTTTAAAGTGATGCGTCTAACTACTAAAACTTATTATTTGAATGATGAAAAAATCACTTCTTTTATTAATGATGATGTTAGTCTCAGCGTTTTCGTTTGCCCAAGACCGTAAGATTTCAGGTGTGCTGGTAGACGGTGAGACAAAGGAGCCGGTGATGCAGACCACGGTTCAGCTGATTACAATGGATAGTGCATTTGTTGCAGGAGCAGTATCTAACGAGCGTGGCGCTTTTACCATCACAGCTCCCAAAAACGGAAAGTATCTTCTCCGTATTTCCAGTATCGGCTATATTGGCGTGCTCAAGCGGCTTGAGATAGTTGGTAATAAAAACCTGAACCTGGGTATAATCAAGATGGAGAGCGACGCCAAGATGCTCAGTCAGGTCAATGTGACAGGTAAGGCGTTGAAGGTGGTAGTGAAGGAAGACACCTTTGTCTATAACTCCGCTGCTTACGTGACTCCTGAAGGATCGGTGGTTGAGGAACTTGTGAAGCGTCTGCCTGGCGCACAAGTCAGTGAAGACGGAAAGATTACCATTAACGGAAAAGAGGTGAAGAAGGTCAAAGTGGGCGGTAAGGAGTTCATGACAGGCGACACCCAGACTGCCATGAAGAATCTTCCGACGTCTATTATAGATAATATTAAGGTGTATGACGAGAAGAGCGATTTGTCGCGAATCACCGGTATTGATGACGGTAATGATGAAACGGTGCTCGACTTCTCTGTGAAGCCAGGCATGAACAAAGGCTTTATGTCTAATGTCGATTTGGGATATGGTACGCACGACCGCTATACCGGACGCCTCTTTGGCATGTACACCAAGGATAACTTCCGCATTCAGGGTATGGGCAATGCCAACAACACTGGTGACCGAGGATTCGGCGGTCGTGGCGGCGGTGGCCGTGGCGGTCAGGGACTCAACTCTTCGAAGATGGCTGGTTTTAACTTCAGCTATGACAACGATACGATTCAGATTGGCGGAAGTGTGCGTTGGAACCATCGCGACGGTGATGTCATGTCAAGACGTGCGGTAGAGAACTTCGTCTCTCGTTCTGGCGCATTCACAAATAGCGTTAACCAGAACTTCTCACGTAGTGACAGTTGGAATGCGCAGTTGCGACTGGAGTGGAAGCCCGACACTATGACCAACATCATGTTCAGACCTTCAATGAGTATATCGAGCAATGACGGTCTGACGTCATCCAGTTCGGCAGAGTTCAATGAAGATCCTTTTCGCTATGTTGCCGATCCACTGGCAGTTGCTTCAATTGTCAAGATGGCTGAAGACAGCATTATCGTCAACTCGAGCTTGGATAAAGGCATCAGTTATAGTAACTCAAAGCGGTTCGGTGGTTCCTTGCAGTTTAACAGGAAGCTGAACTCTCTGGGTAGAAATATTACTTTCCGTGTGGAAGGCAATTATTCTAAGGGAGACGGTAATAATCTCTCTATTAATGATGTGCATCTGTATAAAATACGCAATGTGTATGGTGAGGACTCTACTTATCAGATCAACCGATACAGTATTACCCCGACTAAGAATTATAGCTACTCTTTACAGACCATTTATAGTGAACCATTGTGGAGAGGTACGTTCTTGCAGCTGAGCTATAGATACAACTATTCAACCAACAAGAGCGACCGTTCGACTTATGATTTCTCAAACCTCGGTGCCAATTACTTTGACAGGGTTACTGCAGACTATCGTCAATGGGACAATTATCTTGAGCGTCTGTCAAGGCCTTACACGGAGTATCTAAGTGATGACTTAAGCCGCTATTCTGAGTATAAAAACTATACCCATAATATAGAGGTACAACTCCGCGTGATTCGTGAGAAGTATAATTTCAATGTCGGTCTGTTGTTGCAGCCGCAGCGGTCAAAATTCATTCAGGATTATAAGGGAGTCTATGTTGATACGGTTCGCACGGTTACCAACATTTCCCCGACACTCGACTTCCGTTACAGATTCTCAAAGAGGGATGATCTTCGCATCACCTATCGTGCCAACACTCAGCAACCCAGCGTTTCACAGATGCTTGACATCTATGATGACAGCAACCCGCTGAGGATTTCAACCGGTAACCCCGGACTGAAGCCGTCTTTCACTCAGAATCTGAATGGTTTCTTTAATGGCTATATTCAGAATCACATGCGTTCCATCATGTCATTTGTCAACTTCAGTACAACGAAGAACAGCATTTCTCAAAAGGTCACTTATAATGAAAAGACTGGTGGTCAGATTACTCGTCCTGAGAACATCAACGGAAACTGGAATGTCATGATTGGTGGCATGTATAACCAGTCGATTGACACTGTTGGTGTATGGTTCGTTAATACGTTCACCAATTTGTCTTACAGCAACCATGTCGGATACGTATCACTCGACAAAAAGGCCGATTCTCAGAAGAATACCACCCGTGATATCACCGTCGGTGAAAGACTCAGTCTGAGTTTCCGTCCCACAATAGGATTATGGTCTACAGAGTTTGAGATTGATGGTAGCGGCACCTTTAATCATGCACGCAATAAGTTGCAGAAACAAGGCAACCTTGATACTTGGGAGTTCTCTTATGGAGGTTCAGTCAATGTGACGGCACCTTGGGGAACCTCTCTCTCAATGGACATGCATAATCGTAGCCGCCGTGGTTTCACTGATAAGTCAATGAATACCAATGAGCTTATTTGGAATGCACAGGTGTCTCAGGGCTTCCTCAGAGGACGGTCGCTGACCATCTCCCTCCAGCTTTATGACATCCTGCACAACCAGTCGAATTTCAGTCGTATGATCTCTGCTATGTCGAGCACTGACACATGGTATAATTCCATCAACTCTTATGCCATGGTGCATGTTGTCTATCGCTTCAATTTGTTCGGAGGCAGGAATGCCAACCAGGGAATGCCTGGTATGGGCGGCTTCGGTAGAGGCGGCTTTGGCGGTGGCAGACCAGCAGGTGGTGGCGGCTTCGGCGGCGGAAGACCCATGGGTGGTGGTGGCTTCGGCGGTGGCAGACCGATGGGCCCGATGATGTAAGTAGTTTTTTGTTAATAAAAAAGAGGACGGACAACATGCGATAAGTAGTTGTTCGTCCTTTCTGTTTTATGTTGAGAGCCTAATCCTCTTCGTCGAAGAAGTTCTCGTCTTCAAACTCGAATCCCAGAAGAGCCGGGTCGACAAAGGCATCAAGGGCACGCCGTTCTTTCTTTGTCGGGCGTCCTGTCCCGCGTGCTCTGTCGACAAATCCGCTTATGCGGCTCATCTCCAGGAGTTCATACTGGTCGGCTGTCGTTACATTCTCGTAGATTTCAGGAATCAGCTTGGCACCCACACGCTGTTCAATGGTCTTCAGCACCTTAAAGGAATAGGTGATGGGAGGCTTCTTCACGCTGACGGTCTCACCGACTTTAATCATACGGCTTGGCTTCACGTTTGTTCCTTGGATGGTAACCCGCCCGTTCTTGATGGCATCCACGGCGATGGAGCGCGTCTTGAAGATGCGGGCAGCCCATAGCCACTTGTCTATTCTTGCGGTTTCTGACATGCTTTTATCCTACCGAATTTGTTGTATTGGTTCATTGTAATGTCGATGCCGGCGAGTACGAAGCTCTTAATTATCTCGACAACAAGGTCGAATCTTGGCTTTAGCACTTCTTTTTCCTCTTCACTGTATCTCCCCAGCACCCAGTCGATCTGTCCTCCATGAGGATAGTCGTTGCCGATTCCCATGCGCAGACGAGGATAGTCTTGTCCGATGAGCTGCTGGATGTGTCCCAGACCGTTGTGCCCGCCATTACTACCGTTGGCTTTCAGACGGAAATCGCCCAAGGGGAGAGCCACATCGTCACTGATGACGAGCAGTCGTTTCTGGTCGATGTTCTCCTTGTTCAGCCAATAGCGCACAGCGTTGCCGCTGAGGTTCATGAATGTCGTCGGCTTCAGGAGGAACACCTTCCGGCCTTTCAGGGAAGTCTCGGCTACGTAACCGTAACGCTTATCCTCAAAAACAATATTGGATACCTTTGCAAAGGCATCCAATATCATATATCCAGTGTTGTGTCTGGTCTCGGCATATTCATCGCCAGGATTGCCCAGTCCCACAATCAAGTATTTATCCATGCAGAATTATTGGTTTTCTTCTGTCTCAGCAGCTGCAGAACGAGATGCACGGGTAGCCTTCACAGAGCATACGACAACTCCGGCAGGAGTAATCAGCTCAAGACCATCGAAGTGCAAGTCACCCACCTTGATGCTCTTGCCGAGTTGCAGGTTGGTAACATCAATGTTAAGCTGCTCAGGAATGTTGAGGTAAGGAGCCTTAACGTCAATCTTACGGATAGAGAGGTTGATCTTACCACCCTCGCGTACACCTTGTGCCAGACCGTTCAGCTTCACAGGAATGCCGATGACGATGGGCTTTTCTTCTGTAATCTCATAGAAGTCAGCATGCAGAAGTGCGTCTGTTACTGGATGGAACTGAAGTTCTTTAATGATAGCCTTGTGTACCTTCCCGTCGATGTTGAGGTTTACGACATAGATGTGAGGTGTGTAAACAACCTTGCGGATTTCTGATGCAGGAATAGAGAAAGCAAAAGCTTCGGGCTTGCCGTCTACGTTGTTTTCACCATAGATGTTACAGGGCACAAGTCCCTGCTTTCTCATTTCTTTTGAAGCTTTCTTTCCAACGGCTTCACGCTTCGTGCCGTTCAATGTGTACTCTTTCATAAAAGTGTTACTCTAAATTAAGTTTTTAATAATGCATTAATTCGCCATCACACGATGTGCTCAAAAAAGCGTGGCAAAGGTACAAATAATAAATGAAAAACAGCAAACTAATAAAGAAAATTATCAAAAATCAAAGAAATTATAAAGAGTTATGTTGCATATTCAACTGAAAAGTACTATTTTTGCATTCAGAATGCATTAGAAACACGTAAAATATAAGAAACTGATTAATGATTAATCGTGAGTTAATACGAATCAAAATCGTACAGTTAACCTATGCTTATTACCAGAATGGGAATAAAAACATGGACAGCGCAGAAAAAGAACTTCTTTTCAGCCTGTCGAAAGCGTATGATCTTTACAATTATCTCCTCCTGCTGATAGTTGCTGTTTCACGCGAGGAACGCCGCAGAGTGGAGATTGCTATGCAGCGTGCAGAGCGTGAAGGTACAGAACTTCCATCCCAGAAATTTGTCTTCAACAAGTTTGCAGTGCAGCTGGAGGACAATAAGATGTTGAATACTTTTGTTGAAAACCAGAAGCTGACATGGACAGATGATATTGAGTTCGTGCGTAAACTTTGCAATCAGATAGAGGAATCGCTGGCTTATCGTGAGTATATGGCTGACGCTGAAGACTCCTATGAGGCCGACCGAGAAGTCTGGCGCAAGATTTATCGTCAGCTGATTGTTGATAACGATGATCTGAAGTCTTTATTAGAAGAGAAGAGCCTCTATTGGAACGATGACAAGGAAGTGGTAGATACCTTTGTGCTCAAGACCATCAAGCGCTTCGATCCGAAGAACAACTCCATGCAGGAACTGCTCCCAGAATATAAGGATGAGGAAGACAAGGACTTTGCACGTAAGTTGTACCGTGCCACAATCCTGAATGCTGACACCTATCAGCGGTACATGAGTGAGACCAGCCGCAACTGGGATTTCTCCCGACTGGCATACATGGATGTGGTCATCATGCAGATCGCTATAGCCGAGATGCTTACCTTCCCGAATGTCCCGGTGAGTGTCACCATCAATGAATATGTCGATTTAGCTAAACTCTATAGCACCCCGAAGAGCGGTGCGTATATCAATGGTATGCTCGACAGCATTGCCCGCTATCTCGTCAGAACGGGTAAGATGCTGAAGCCGATGCCAGAACGACCTCAAAAGAATCAGAATAACCAATAAAATAGAAAAGAAATGACTACAATCGTAATGGCTGCTCAGAACGCACAAGGTGGAGGGCAGTTTGGGTTCCTGCTCATGATGATTGCAATCTTTGTCATCATGTGGCTTTTCATGATTCGTCCGCAACAGAAACGACAGAAAGAGATTCGCAACTTCCAGAACTCACTTCAGGAGGGAGCAAAGATCGTTACTGGCGGTGGACTTCACGGAACAGTGAAGCGTATCGACATTGCTGCCGGAACCGTAGACGTGGAAATAGCACGCGGCGTGGTGGTGACTGTAGACAAGGGATATGTCTTTGCCAGTGGAGCGGCCAATCCGAATGCTGGTAACAACGCCTAATTGATTCAGATGGAAGGAATCCGCTTGTCACGAGCATTCGTTTATATCAGAAACTTCTTTCTCAGCTCAGTGAACAAGGAGTTTCTGATTTTTTTGTTCTTTCTCGTTCTCAGCTCAGCGTTCTGGTTGTCAATGACGCTCAATGAGACCTACGAGAGAGAATATGATGTACCTGTCATGCTTGTCAATGTTCCCAAGAACGTGGTGATAACTACCAACATGACGGATACGGTTCAGGTGACGATTCGTGATAAGGGTTTCTTACAGGTTGCTTATCGGTATATCAACAGCATTAGTTTAATTAAGGTGAACTTTCAGTCGTATGCTAATGCAAATACTGGGAGGGGCATCGTGCCGGTTGGAGAACTGACCAAGCAGGTGTCACAGCAATTGTATGGCACGTCGAAAATTGTATCGATCAAACCTGATAAGTTGGATTTCTATTTCAACTATGGCCTTTCCAGAAAGATTCCTGTCCGTATGTCAGGAAAGGTGACACTGGCTAAGAGCTATTATCTTGCCCGTGTTCGGTTCTGGCCGGATAGCGTGACGGTGTATGCCAACTCAAAACTGTTGGACAGCATCAGATATGTCAACACGAACATGCTGAACCTTGTAAACATAGAGGACACTTTGATACAGGAAGTGCAGTTGCGGAAGATTCAGGGAGCAAAGATTGTTCCCGAGATGGTGAAGATAGGTTTGTATCCGGATATCCTGACCGAGGAGAGCGTGGAGGTGCCTATCACTGCCATCAATATGCCGAAAGGAAAGATTCTGCGTACATTCCCGTCTCGCGTGAAAGTGAAGTTCGTGGTAGGAGCAAGTATGTTCAGGTTGATAAGAGCGGAGCATTTCAAAGTCGTTGCCGACTATGATGAATTGTCAAGACGGCCGTCTGATAAGTGCAACATCTATTTGAAGGCAACGCCCCACGGTGCAACGAAGGCACGGCTTGAGTTCAACCAGGTGGATTATCTGATAGAGCAGCAATGAGAATTGCCATCACTGGAGGCATCGGCAGCGGAAAGTCGTTTGTGTGTAGACGACTGGAAGCAAGGGGTATCAGAGTCTATGATTGTGATGCGGCTGCCAAACGGCTGATGCGTACGTCTGAGCAACTTATTCAGTCATTGACAGAACTTGTGGGCGAAGGTGTTTACAAAGATGGCGTCTTACAGAAGAAAGTCTTGGCGGAATTCCTGTTAGCATCAGAGGAAAACAAACAAGCTGTCAACGATATTGTCCATCCGGCTGTGGCAAGCGATTTCGAGGCGTCAGGATATGAATGGCTTGAAAGCGCGATACTTTTCGACAGTGGATTCAACCGTCGTGTCCATTTCGATTATGTGATTTGCGTATCTGCTCCTGTTGAGGTCAGAATAGCGCGTGTGATGCATCGTGACGGCATCTCTCGCGACAAGGCTCAGGAATGGATAGACAGTCAGCAGTCTCAGGAAGAAGTGGTTGCACTCTCAGACTTTGAACTGATTAACGACGGAGAATGTGATATAGATAAACAAATAGATTATTTCATCAAACATATAATAAAGAAGTAAAACAAAGAATATGGAAACAATCCTTTCAATTGCCGGCAAACCGGGACTCTATCGTCTGGTAAGCCGTGGAAAACAGAACCTGATTGTCGAATCGCTCGATAAGGTGAAAAAACGCATCCCCGTTTTTGCTACCGACCGTGTGACAAGTCTTGCAGACATTGCCATGTACACCGATGCAGACGATATTCCTCTGTGGAAGGTTCTGAAGAATCTTGGTGAGAAAGAAGAGAGCAAGAAGTGCTCATTGAACTATAAGAAGGCAAGTGGTAATGAACTGCACGCATTCTTCGCAGAGGTGTTGCCCGATTACGACCGCGACCGCGTACACGACGGAGACATCAAGAAGCTCATCCAGTGGTATAACATCCTCGTTGAGAATGGATTCACTGACTTTGAGTCGGTGCTTGCCCCGACCCAGGGCGACAATGTTGATGATCGCAAAGAAGAGTAAGTAACATTGTATTTGAAAAAAGATAAATGTGGAGACGGCAAGTTTCCACATTTTTTTGCAATGTCGTTTCAGAACAGGCTCCTGATGATGAACCAGAGGATGGGAACGAGCAGTGCCGGCAGTAAGTTGAGCGTCTTGCAGTCTTTCAGTTGGAGCAGCGAGAGTCCCGAACCCGTGATGAGTAGTCCGCCGACAATGAGCAGTTCAGCCATGAGTGCATCACTGACCGCCGTACTGGAGATCATCGCGACCAGGTAGAATGAACCCTGCCAGCAGAAAAGGACAGGTGCAGCGAGGATCATCCCCAGACCATAAGTGCTGGAAAAGATAGTGGCAGAGACAAAGTCGAGCGTGGCATTGGTGAAGAGAAAAGTGTTGTCGCCTTGCAGGGCACTGACGACAGGACCGAGCATTGAGAGCGGACCAATGCAATAAAGCAGAATGGCGGTAGCGAGTCCGTCAGCCAGACGGTTCCCGTTGTTGTTCTTTGAGAAATGGTCAACAAGTCCTTTAAACCGTCCGTCGATGTCCAGGGCTGTCCCGATGACGCCGCCCACTGCAATCGAAATGATGAACAGGATGGGATAATTGCTTTTGGAGAAGTTCGAGATAAAGGCGTTCAGGCCGATGGCTAAGCTTGCCAGACCTAAGCCGTTGTATAGAACTGTTTTGTATTTCTCCTTTATACCTTTATGTAATATAGCACCGACAATAGATCCGGCAATGATAGTACATGTGTTGACGATAGTTCCAAGCATATTTAGTCCGATTGGTTTGCCGTGCAAAATTAATGTTTTCATACGAATTGTGCAAATCCAAATGTAAGACATATTGTCATAAAAGAATGACAATGTGGCAGGAGTTGTGCTGTGGTATGTTTGTTGCAATTATACTGATGTAAACAACAATGAATATAAACAATTTAAAGTATAGGAGATAAGATTATGTATAGAAATGCATGGTTACCAGAAGTGTTCAACGATTTCTTAGAGACCGCTCACATGCCAAGAGTAAGTGCTACCGCACCGGCAATCAACGTGTTGGAGTCAGTGGATGACTATAAAGTGGAACTGGCTGCACCGGGAATGCGCAAGGAAGATTTTGACGTGAACATCGACAACGATGGCAATCTGACGATAAAGATGGAGAACCAACGCGAAATGAATCAGGAGAACAAGAAGACTCGCTACCTGCGTCGCGAATTCTCTTACACCAAGTTCAGTCAGACACTGATTCTGCCTGAGGATGTCGACAAGGCAAAGATTGCAGCCAGCGTAGCTGACGGAGTGCTCACCGTCGTACTGCCGAAGATTGTAAAGGAGGAACAGAAAGTAGCACGACAGATTACAATAGGATAGACCGCATGCCGGTAATAAAGAGTAGATTTAAGTTTTGTTATTGATTGAGTTTTGTCCCTGAATGCCTGCGCATTCAGGGATTTTTTTGTCTCTTTAGGTCGTATTAATCGGATAAGTAGGATTAGTAGATGGTGGAGAATTCAAAACAAATTTCACAATTAGTAATGACTAAATAGGTTAATCTTCTAAAAACGGACTGATTATTCAGCTAATTTAAGTATCTTTGCGGTGGTAGTAAAAAACAGGAAAATGAATGTTGATAGAGTAATAGAAATGCTTCAGAGACAGGAAGGACTGTCGAACACGTTGGGAATGGAATTCTTTTCTACCGACGACCCTGATACATGTATGGCAAAGATGAAGGTGAACGAGCGCAACCGTCAGCCTTTTGGCTTCCTGAGTGGAGGTGCCTCGCTTGCCTTGGCTGAGAATCTGACTGGTGTCGGTTCGCTGGCATTGTCACCGGGTAGGATCAGTGTGGGCATCAATGTGAGTGGCAGTCATGTCAAGGCTGTGCTCGAAGGCGACACGGTCACGGCGACAGCTCGTCTGCTTCACAAGGGGCGGAGCCTGCACCAGTGGCATGTCGAGATATGCAACAGTGCCGGAGAACTGATTTCGTCTGTCTCCGTGACCAATTATGTGATTAGCCCGAAGAAGCCATGAACAGTTTTGCTCTGTTCCGTCTCCCCTATGAACAGGTTGTGACAAGGGTTGTTCAACGTGACCGGCAGCCTGTGGCAGGACAAGTCTTTTCCGATGTATATAGGCAGAAGGGATTTGTGTTCGCTCCGTTTGCGGTGTCAGGCGATTGTCCGCTGTTGCTTATCCGCGCTGATGAGGTCTGTAAGTGTCCCCTCGATGAACTTACAGAGGAGCTGCTACGTTCTGAATTGGGGAACCCTTTCCTCTGTGAAAGCTCATGGCGCAAGACGGGAGTCACGGATGAACGGACTGCCTATCACGATGCTTTTGCCCTTTTTCATGGTGCTCTTTCTGATGGAATCTTCAACAAGCTCGTTCTTTCAAGGTGTTCCCACGCCTCCGGATGTACTGCGAGTCCTTTCCATCTGTTCCTGCGGGCTTGCCGTGACTATCCGCGTATGTTTGTAGCAATGGTGTCTACTCCGTTGAGCGGCACATGGCTGATGGCTTCGCCCGAACTGCTGATAGAAGGAAAGGACGATGTGTGGCATACGATGGCACTGGCAGGGACAATGCGGCTGGAAAATGAGCAGCTTGCCTTCGACAATCCCTCTCGGGAAGGGGTGCAGAATATCCGGTGGAGTCAGAAGAACATTCAGGAACAGCGGTACGTTGCCTCATACATCATGCACCAGCTGAGTGCCCACACCAGAGAGATAGAAGAGCAGGGACCTTTCACGAAACGGGCTGCCGACCTCGTGCATCTTTGCAGCGACTTCCGTTTCTCCTTCAAGGGTGACAGCGATGTCGATGAAGTGGTGCAAAGCCTTCATCCAACACCGGCGGTGTGTGGTCTGCCCAAACGGACTGCCCGTGATTTCATCCTCCTTCATGAACCGTGGAGAAGACGTTATTATAGCGGATACTGCGGACCGCTGGCGTTAGACAGCTCCACCCATCTCTTCGTCTCGTTGCGCTGCATGGAGATCTGTCAGGAAGGATATGATCTCTACGCCGGTGGCGGACTGCTGAGAGACAGTATTGAACAGCAGGAGTGGGATGAGACGGAGGCGAAGCTACAGACAATGAGACGAATTATCAGATAAACATAAAAACCGAATGATGGTTTATTCTAATAAAGAGAATGTAAATATCCTGACCTCACTTCTTGTTGCACATGGGGTGAGCCATGCCGTGTTGTGTCCGGGTAGCAGGAATGCTCCCATTGTCCACAATCTTGTGACCTGTCCCGACATCGATTGCTTCAGTGTAACCGATGAACGGTCTGCGGGCTTCTATGCCCTTGGCATGGCACAGGCCACGTTGTCGCCGGTGGCTGTCTGTGTCACCAGTGGAACGGCATTGCTCAATCTCTTGCCAGCCGTGGCTGAGGCTTACTATCAGCATGTGCCGTTGGTGGTGATCTCAGCCGACCGCCCTCCACAGTGGATCGACCAGCTCGACGGACAGACCTTGCCGCAACAAGACGCCTTGGGGCGGTTCGTGAGAAAAGCGGTGTCGCTGCCCGAGCCGCACAATGAAGAGGAACACTGGTTCTGCAATCGTCTGGTGAACGAGGCGTTGTTGGCTGCACGTCAGCGTGGCGACGGTCCCGTACACATCAATGTCCCGTTGACCGAACCGCTATATGAGTTCACTGTGGACAGCCTTCCCGATGAACGGATGATTACGTATGCTGCTCCCTGTGTTGACAAGCGGCTCATAACAGAGTGTGCCGGTATGTTCTGGAAGGCATCGAGGCCGATGGTCATAGTGGGACAGTCTTCAAAAGAGAAACTTATCGCCGATGACTTCGAGGAAATATCGGGATTTGCCGTTGTGCTCAACGAGGCACTGAGCATCGGTTGTGGTGCCTGTCACTTCGATGAACTGCTGTGTCAGGAGCAGCTGCCCGACGACCTCGTTCCCGATTTCTTGCTTTATATTGGAGACACGCTGGTGAGCCGGCGCATGAAGCAGTTCCTCCGCAAACTGCCCAAGGATGTTCCCGTGTGGGCGATTAGCGAGGACGGTGCGGTACACGATACGTTTAAGTCGCTTTGTGGAGTCATCGAGGGACATCCTGCTGATGCGATTGCCAGTTTGGGAGACCTCGCCCCGATGAAGAGAAGGAGAGGCACGTCGCCCTTTTTCGACCGGTGGGATGAGTTCCTTGCCGAGACAGACGAGAAGATTGAAGACTTTACCCCCGGCTATTCACAGATGGCGGCGGTGAAGTGTCTTGAGGAAATGCTGGACGGCGATGATGACTTTGTCACTCATTATGCCAACAGCATGTCGGTGAGGCTTGCGAACATCTATGCCTGTCATTATGTGTTCTGCAATCGCGGTGTCAACGGCATTGAGGGTTCGCTTTCTACGGCAGCCGGTTTCTCTTTGGTAACTGACCAGACAGTATATTGCGTACTCGGCGACCTGAGTTTCTTCTACGATTCCAATGCTTTATGGAATGAAGATCTACGAGGCAACCTTCGCATCCTGCTGCTCAACAATGGCGGTGGAGGAATCTTCGAGAAATTCGAGGGATTGCAAGGGAGTGCCGCCCGTGAGCGATTCGTCATGGCGAAACATCATACTTCGGCAGAGGGCATTTGCCAAAGTTATCAGGTAGCGTATCGCGCCGTACACAACATGGAAGAACTGGAAGAGGGAATCTATTGGCTCCGGCAAGATCAGGACGAGAGACCGATGCTTCTGGAAGTGTTCACCGACTCGGCAAATGACGCTAAGATCTTGAAAGCGTATTACGATAGATTTAGAGGGTAAATAATGAGAGGAGAGTTATGGGAAAATTGTTTGGCCGTTATTCTTGGAAAGAACTGAAAGATTTGTTTGTGGCAGGATGTCGTAGGTTTCCTGTTGTATTGCTGTTTCTCTTGATAGCCGCCATCGACGCCATCGTGCTCAACCACGACCGCGGAAACATTTCTTCGCGTACGGAATTCCTCATGATGTTCTATCCGCTTACGGCTGCTTTGCTCTCGCTGGCGTTACAATTGTGGAGTGAAGAGGTGAGCAGGAAGCCTTTGAGCATCATCGTCCAGGTGACTGCTCATTTACTATTGTTGGGCGGTTGTCTATGGCTCACTTCCTCATGGCCAATAGACACCGTACAGGGAACAGCCTTAGTAGCTATCGTAATGGTTCTGGTGCTGGCTGTGTTCATGATTTCGTTTTTCAGAAGCAAGAACGACTTACCGCTATGGAACTTCACGTTGCGCTTGTTACAAGGAATAGCCATTGCCTTCGTAGTGGGAGTAGTGCTCATAGCAGGATTGACCTTATTGATAGAATCGTTTAGACAACTCTTTGGATGGAACATTGATAGGCATATTCGTTCCGACGTTTATATCATTTGCTGTTTGTTGATAGCGCCAGTGGTATTCCTGCAATTCATTCCAAACAATGAAGAGAAACACAACGAGAGTGCAAGCGGATTGCCCAAAGTGCTGCAAGGTGTGGTACACTACCTGTTTGTTCCGTTGTTGTTTGCCTATATCCTCACACTTTACGCATACGCCTGCAAGATAGTGTTCACATGGACATTGCCTTGCGGATGGGTTTCGTGGTTGGTATCGACGATGATGATGGGGATGGTGGGCATACTGATATTGATTTATCCATCCCGTTTTCAAACAGAGAAACGATTTGATCATCTGCTCAGACGTTGGTTGCCCATCGTGGCGTTACCCCTGTTGTTGCTGATGACCATTGGGATTTGTCGCCGCGTGAGTGATTATGGCATTACGGTGATGCGCCTCTATCTCATAACATTCAATCTGTGGTGCTATTTTGTCTGTTTCTTCCTGATATGGAAGAAAGGGAGGAGATTGTGGTGGATTCCCGCATCATTCGGCATTATTCTTTTCCTGACATCGGTTGGTCCACAGAGCTTTGCCAACATGACGTTGCACAAATTAAAAGGTGATTTGAAAACTCTTTTGACAAAGAACAAAGTCAATAATCTCTCATTGCCTGTTACCAATGATGACATGAACGCATGGATCAACCAGCAAGACTCGACCACCCAACGACAAGTGAGGGACAAGCTTTATTATTTGGGAGCCACGTATGACATTGCTCGTCTTAGCAACCTATTAGACACTGCCTCTTACAAACACGTGAGCTTCTATACGTACAATCGTCAACAAGAGTTCAGTGAGTCATTAACTGGCTATAATTTATTGGACGTTCACGTCATTGACATTCCCGATGGATGTACAAGGATGCGGAACTTCAACGAAAGCTGTAAAGTCCTTTCTGAAAAGGGTGACACCATCATCGTGGAAATCAAAACAAAAGAAGGGAAGTCATGGAAGTTTACACTTTCCAAGAGACGAATGAGAGACATCAACCATTCAAAGAGCACTCCGTTATGGTTTGTGGAAAGTGATGATGCCTATTTGTATATCAACTCTTTTTATTATTACGGTCCTTATCCGGCAACAATGGATATAAGTGGAATCTTATTGGAAAAACAAAACAAGACATATCATGAAGACAAGAGAATGGAAAAAGATTGAGGGATTTGACTTCAAGGAAATCCTTTTTGAGGAGTACAACCACATTGCGAAAATCACCATCAACCGTGAGCGTTACCGCAATGCATTTACACCGCTGACCACCTGGGAGATGTCGCAGGCTTTCAGCTATTGCCGCGAGTGTCTCGACATCCGTGTGGTGTTGCTCACAGGTGCTGGCGACAAGGCTTTCTGCTCAGGTGGTGACATGCACGTGAAAGGGCGTGGTGGCTATGTCGATGGCGAGGGAGTGCCACGTTTGAGTGTACTCGATGTGCAGATGCAGATACGTCGGCTCCCGAAGCCTGTCATTGCAATGGTCAACGGCTATGCCATCGGGGGCGGTCATGTGCTGCATGTCGTCTGCGACCTCACCATCTGTTCGGAGAATGCCATCTTCGGACAGACAGGTCCGAAGGTAGGATCCTTCGATGCCGGCTTCGGTTCGAGCTATCTCGCCCGTATCGTAGGACAGAAGAAGGCTCGTGAGATATGGTTCCTCTGCCGCCAGTATAGTGCCGCGGAGGCATTGCAGATGGGACTTGTTAATAAGGTGGTTCCCTTAGAGCAGCTTGAAGACGAGTG
>Ga0247611_10004679_pt1 | contig 18753 bp, 17 predicted proteins | sample 177DNAGHGhighgp2_FD_192422 | JGI IMG/M metagenome (GOLD analysis project Ga0247611, IMG submission 192422) | Sheep rumen microbial communities from Palmerston North, Manawatu-Wanganui, New Zealand - 1770 DNA GHGhigh gp2 | ecosystem: Host-associated > Mammals > Digestive system > Stomach > Rumen... | reverse complement strand
CTTGACATTTTAAAAAAAATTTTGTAAAATACATTTAATTTTTTCTAAAATTTTATTCTAATAATTCAATATTTTCTGAAATTAAATTTTCCACAAAAAATAATATTATAAGGAGATGATTAAAATAAAATACTTTTTAAAACGAAGGAAATATTTATCAAAAATATTCTTGTTTTTTGATACAATAAAAATTAACGAAAACACTTATATTACAAAAAAATTTGAAAATAATTTAATAAGAAAATATAAACCAATTTATAACTTTTTTAAATTTAAGTTTAAAAATCCAATTGTTAAAAAATTTATAAAACAATATTTAAAAATTAAAGAATATGTACAAATTCATAATGCTATATACATAAAAATTCAATTAGATAATTATGATGTTTTGCTTAATAATATTGATGGAAAGAGTTTAGACATGCAACAAAAAATGGCTGTTTTAAGTGATGAAAATAATAATTTAGTTATTGCAGGAGCTGGTAGTGGCAAAACCCTTACGATTTCTGGCAAAGTAAAATATTTGATAGAATCAAAAAAGGCAAAATCAGAAGAAATTTTACTAATTTCTTTTACTGATAAAGCTGTAAAAGAAATGACAGAAAGATTGAAAAGACTTGATATTGATGTAAATGCTAAAACATTTCATAAACTAGGTCTTGATATAATAAAAAATTTCGATCATTCAAAAACACAAATTGCCACAGGAGAATTTATAAATGATATTTTTCGTAATTATTTTAAAAAAGAAATTTTAAATTTTCCTAATCAAATTAAAAATATTCTACATTTTATGACTGAGTATTTATATATTCCAGAAGATTTGAAAAATTTTGAAAATATGATTGAATTTTATGATAATTTCAGAAATATAGATTACGATAGTATTGAAAATAAATATTTACAAGCCAAAAACAAAGATTACGTTCCTCAAAAAATTCATCGTTTTGATGATTTACTTATCTCAAATTATTTATTTCTAAATTCTATAGATTATAAATATAATTATCTTTATCCATTTGAAGCAGAAAATTCCTTTAAAAAAAAGGTATATATGAATTTTTATTTACCAAAAAACGATTTATATTTAGAACATTTTTTAATTAACGAACATGGTAAAACAAAATTTTTAAGCAAATTTGAAGAACAAAAATACTATGAAGAAATCAATTTAAAACGTTCTTTACATTCTATTCATAATACAAAATTAATAGAAACATACTCTTATTATCATAAAAATGAATTACTTTTTTCAAAACTTTCAGAATTACTTTTAAAAAATAACTACACATTACATGAATCAAATTTAAAAGATATTTTTTCAAAAATTTATATAGAAAAAAACAACAAAGAATTTGAGGAATTCATAAAATTGATATCAACTTTTTTAAGTTTATTTAAATCAAATAATTTCCAATTTACCGATATTGACCGAATATTAAATGAAAATAAAAAAAATCCAAATTTATTCATAAAAAATAGAAATATTCTTTTTTTAAATATTTTTAAGTCATTTTATGATTTTTATCAAACTACTTTATTTGCATCTAATAAAATTGATTTTAACGATATGATTAATAAATCTACAGAAATAGTTAATTTAGGTTATATTCCAGAAAATTATAAATATATAATAATTGATGAATATCAAGATATTTCAGTAAGTCGTTTTAAATTAATTAAAGCACTTCAAAACAAGACAAATGCAAAAATTATTTGTGTAGGTGATGATTGGCAATCTATTTATCGTTTTTCTGGAAGTGATATTGATTTATTTAGTAATTTCGAAAAATATTTTGGTCCATCCCAATTTTTAAAAATTGAAAAAACCTATAGAAATTCTCAAGAATTAATTGATATTGCTAGTAATTTTGTAACTCAAAATCCAAATCAAATTATAAAAAATTTAAAATCTGATAAACATATTAAAAATCCATTAAAATTATTTACATATAAAGAAAATATTTCTACTGCAGTCGAAAATGCAATTAAAGATATTTTATTAGAATTTAGTGAAGACAAAAATATTTTATTACTTGGAAGAACCAAATATGATATTTTTAAAATTTTGTCAAATAATGATTTATTTATTTTTAATAATAATAATTCTCAAATTGTTTATAAAAAGCGTCCAAATTTAAAAATATCGTTTTTAACAGTGCATAAATCAAAAGGCTTGGAAGCAGATAATGTTATTTTATTAAATATGGAAAAAAATTTGCTTGGCTTTCCTAATCTAATTTCTAGTGATCCAGTTTTATCTTTAGTGTTAAGTAATCATGAAGATTATGAATATGCTGAAGAACGACGTCTTTTTTATGTAGCAATTACTAGAACTAAAAACAGAACATATTTGATTGCACCTGAAAAGCATTATTCCCCATTTTTAGACGAATTAATAAATAATAAATCTATTGAAAAATAAAAAAGATGCTATTTAAAATAGCATCTTGTATCTTTATATATCTAAATTTTTAACATATTTTGCATTATCTTCAATAAATTTCCTACGTGGTGATACGTCATCTCCCATTAAAAGTGTAAATATTTTGTCTGCTGCTATTGCATCATCCATTGTAACCTTTATTAGTATTCTATGTGCTGGATCCATTGTTGTTTCCCATAATTGCTCTGGATTCATTTCACCTAAACCTTTATATCTTTGAATTCCAATCTGATCTCTAGCTATTCCCTTTTCTTCTAATTCCTTAAATGCTTGTGTTAAATCATCATCTGTATAACAATATTTATCATCCATTCCTTTTTTTGATAATTTATATAATGGTGGTTGAGCTAAATAAACATTTCCATTTTCAATTAATGGTCTCATATATCTAAAGAAAAATGTTAATAATAATGTTCTAATATGTGCACCATCAACGTCGGCATCTGCCATAATTATAACCTTACCATATCTTATTTTAGTAATATCAAATTCAGAACCAATTCCTGCTCCAACAGCAAGAATAACAGGATTCAATTTATCATTTCCGTAAATTTTGTCAGCTCTAGACTTTTCTACGTTTAACATTTTACCCCATAGAGGTAAAATAGCTTGAAAACGTCTATCTCTCCCCTGCTTTGCACTTCCACCAGCAGAATCCCCCTCAACTATATAAACTTCACATTCATCTGGATTTTTACTACTGCAATCAGCTAATTTTCCTGGTAAAGTTGTTGTTTCTAATGCATTTTTTCTTCTTACTAATTCTCTAGCTTTTCTTGCTGCTTCTCTTGCTCTTGCAGCACTTACACATTTTTCTAATATTGCTTTTGCTATATTAGGATTTTCTTCTAAAAATGATGATAAATATTCATTCATTATTGATTGTACTATTCCTGTAACTTCACTATTACCTAACTTAGTCTTTGTTTGTCCTTCAAATTGTGGATCTTTTACCTTAATAGATATAACAGCTGTTATTCCCTCTCTTATATCATCACCTTGTAAATTTCCATCTTTTTCTTTTAATATATTTTTTTCTTTTGCGTAATCATTGAATACTTTTGTAAGAGCTCTTTTAAATCCTTCTAAATGTGTTCCTCCTTCAATTGTATTTATATTATTTACAAAAGAATATATATTTTCATTATAATTTGTTGTATATTGTATTGCTATTTCAACAGGATATTCACCATCTTTTTCTATATAAATTGGCTTTGGATGTAATGTTTCTTTTCCTTTATTTAAATACTCAACAAATGAAGTTAATCCGCCTTCATAACAAAATTCAGATTTTTTTGGAGTTTCTTCTCTTAAATCTTCAATTGAAATTTTTAATCCTTTTGTTAAAAAAGCCATTTCTCTAAATCTATTTTCTAGTACTTCATATTCATATTCTAATGTTTCAAAAATAGATCCGTCAGCAAAAAATCTAACTTTTGTACCTGTTTTATCAGAATCTCCTATTCTAGTTAAGCTTTGAACTGTTTTTCCTTTTTTGAATTTCATTTCAAAAATTCCACCGTCTCTTTGGATAGTTACTTCTGTCCAATCAGATAGTGCATTTACAACAGATGATCCAACTCCATGTAATCCACCTGATACCTTATATCCACTATCTCCACCAAATTTTCCACCTGCATGTAATACTGTATATACCGTTTCAGCCGCTGAAATTTTAGTTTTTGGATGAATATCAACAGGAATACCTCTTCCATCATCTTCTACACAAATAATATTTCCAGGTTCTATAGTAACATGTATATTTTTACAATATCCTGCTAATGCTTCATCAACACTATTATCAACAATTTCATATACCAAATGATGAAGTCCCCTAACACTGACACTTCCTATATACATACCTGGTCTTTTTCTTACAGCTTCTAAACCTTCTAAAACTTGAATTTGCTCAGCGTTATAATCATGATTAAATTTTTCCATTTTTGTATTCCTCCTATTTATCTTTTCTTAAGATTTTATTGAATTTCAATTTTTCCATTTTCAACATAAAATGTTTTAATATTATTTTTTTTAACTTCTATATTATCTGTACAAGTTATTATAACTTGACTATCATTTAAATTATTTAAGAAACTTTTTCGTCTCTTCTCATCCAATTCAGACATAAAATCATCTAGTAAAAGTATAGGTGATTCTCCTATTTCCTCTGTAACTATTTTTAATTCACAAATCTTTAATGTTAATGTTGTTGTACGTTGTTGACCTTGAGAACCAAAAATTGATACAATTTTTTTGTTAATATATATTAGAAAATCATCTCTGTGTATACCTGTACTTGTAAAACCTCTTTGTAAATCTATATTTCGTGTTTTTTTTAAATTATTTATAAATCCATCTTTATCAACAGCATTTGAAATATATTTAATTTTAATTATTTCTTGATTTTTGGTATTTTTTGTTATTATATCATGATTTTCTTGTATAATATCAGAAAACTTTTGTAAATATAATTTTCTATACTCAAAAATTTGATAACCTAAATCAGCAAGCTGTTCATCAAATATATCAAGTAATTCAATAGATTTTCCTTCTTTAACAATTTGCTTTAAATATATATTCCTCTGTTCTAATACTCTATTATAATCATTTAATAAATGTAGATAGGTAGGTTTTAATGAACTAATCATCATATCAATAAATTTTCGTCTCTTTCCGAGGTCCATCTTTTATAATTTCTATATCATTTGGTGAGAAAATAACAACATTTATTTTTCCAATAATATTACTTACTTTATCTTGTTTTACTCCATTAATAAAAAATTCCTTTTTCTCCCCTATTTCTGCCTTAACATTTCCAATTCTATCTTTTTTTTCATAATCAATACTAACTTTTGCTAATTGCTCATTAAATTTTATTAATTCTTTATCTTTATTACATCTAAAAGATTTTCCTAAACTACATAAAAATATAGATTCAATTATATTAGTTTTTCCTTGTGCATTATCACCATAAAAAATATTTAAACCTTTATTTAATATTATTTCTTGATTTTCATAATTTCTAAAATTACTTAATTTTATATTTGTTATGTACATTATTCTTTACCTTATCCACATTTTATGCATAAAATGTGGATAATTAATCCTTCATTTTTATTGGTAAAATCATATAAATATAATCACCATTTTCCTCAACTGATTTCAAAATACAAGGTGAACGATTTGTCCCAAATTCTATATATACTTCCTCATCATCAATTGCTTTTAAACTATCTAAGAAAAATTTTGGATTAAATCCTATTTCTAAATCTTTTCCTTCTGTTTCTGCAATAATTTCTTCTTTAGCATCTCCAGTCTGATTTGAACAAGAAATTGTAATTTTTCCAACTTCCACATTTATTTTTACAGGATACTTCTTCTCTTTTTCTATAGATGAAGATGAAATTAATAAAATTCTTTCAAAACAATTTTGTAACATATTTTTATTAACTTTTATCCTTGTTTCCCAATTTTGTGGAATTGTATTTGAATATTTTAAAAATGTTCCATCTAATAAACGTGTAACAATTTTACAATTTTCCATTTCAAATAATGCTTGATTTCTTTCAATTCCTACAGTAATCATATCAAATGAATCATTTATTATTTTATTTACTTCATTTAATGTTTTTCCTGGAATTACACAGCTAAAATTATTTGTTTCATCTACTTCCTTACTTTTAACTGCTAATCTATATCCATCTACTGCAACAATATTTAATTTATTATTTTCAACTTCAAATAAACTTCCTGTAAAAATTGGTCTATTTTCCTCTGTACTAACTGCAAATATTGTTTTTCTTATCATGTTTTTTAATGTTGTTTGATCTAATTTAACAGAATTAGCTATATTAATTCTTGGTAATTCAGGAAATTCTTCTGGATTCATTGTAGCTAATTTATATAATGAACCTTCACATTCTATTTCTAATAAATTTTTTTCATTCATTTTTATTTGAATTTCAGAATTAGGTAATTTTCTTATTATTTCACTAAACATAATTGCATTTACAACTGTTGAGCCTTGTTCAATTACATTAGCTTCTAATATATATTCTATACCTATTTCTAAATCGTATGATGTTAATTTTATTTCATTATCATTTGTTTGAATAAGTATACCTTCTAATATAGGTAATGTTGTTTTTGAAGAAACTCCATTGATAACAGAGTTAATTCCTTTTAAGATTGTTTCTCTTTCACAAATAAATTTCATTTTTCATTCTCCTTTTTTATAATATAGATATTAATAGTAGTATTATTAGTAGAGCTTGTGCAAAATGTGGAAAAGTATCTCAAACTCAATTGTCCGTAGTAAAAAATTAAGTGTATAACCTTGTGAATAATTTTTATATTTTTCCACACATTTCAATATCATTTGTGAATTATTATTTATTAACAATTTTTTTACACCTTTTTAACAGTTACCATGTGAATAACTAATACAAGGTATGAAAATAAATGTAAATAAAAATCTTTTGTAAATGTTTGTTCCGTAAATAATTGTTTGTTTTATATTATATTTTTATTTAGAAAAATCTTTTATTGATTATCACGAATTATATTTTTTAAACTTTCCACAATTAGTTTAGTATTTGTGTTTTGTTTTATTTCTTTTTCAATTTTATTACAAGCATGCATTACAGTTGTATGATCCTTTTTTCCAAAATCTCGTCCAATTTGTGGATAAGACATATTTGCAAAATTTCTACATAAGAACATTGCAATTTGTCTTGGATATACTATTTCATTTGATTTTTTTGTTGAAACCAAATCACTTTTTTGTACATTAAAGTATTTTGATACAATTTCTTGAATATAGTCAGATGTTATTATTTTTTCTTTTTGTAATGCTATTTCATTTATTGATTTTTCAGCAGATTCTATCGTAATTGGTGTATGTGTTAGTGAAGAATATGCAACTATTTTATTTAAAGTTCCTTCTAATTCTCTTATATTTGTATTTATTTTTGTAGCAATAACAGTTAAAATAAAATCATCGATTATAATTTGTTCTGTTTGAACTTTTTTTCTTAATATAGCAAGTCTTGTTTCATAATCAGGCATTGATACATCTGCTAGAAGTCCCCATTCAAATCTTGTTTTTAGTCTTTCCTCAAGACCAGCAATATCTCGTGGTGGCTTATCACTTGAAATAATAATTTGTTTATTATTTTCTCTTAGAGCATTAAAGGTATGGAAAAATTCCTCTTGTCCCCTTTCTTTTCCAGCAAAAAATTCTATATCATCAATAATTAAAACATCTACATTTCTATATTTTTGTCTAAATAATTCCGTTTTTCTGCTTGGATTTTGTATATATGTAACCAGTTCATTCATAAATATTTCAGATGTTACATATAAAATTTTAGCATTTGGATTATTTTTTAGTATTTTATTACCTATTGCATGTAGTAAATGTGTTTTTCCTAATCCAACACCACCATAAACATATAATGGATTATATGCTGTTGCAGGTGCTTCTGATACAGCTAATGCTGCTGCTTGTGCAAATTTATTATTATCACCAACAACGAATGTATCAAAAGTATATTTTGGATTTAAAAATGTTTTTAAATAATCTTCTGAATTTATGTAATCATTTTCTGGATTTTTTTCTTCATTCGTTTCATTTAAACTATTTTTTTCAATAATGTTTATTTCACAGTTTTTATTAGTAATAAAATTAAATGTGTTTACTACTAAATCAAACAATCTAGATTCTATCGCATCTTTTTGAATTGTAGATTGTGCTATTAATGTGATCTTATTATCTTTAATAGAATCAATTTCTAAATTCTTAATCCAAGTTGTATAAGATATATTAGTCATTTCTTCTTTTAAAAGATCTTTTGCTTTATTTAGTAAATCATTTTTATCAGAATACATCAAGAATTTCCTTTCTAAATTTTTATATTTTATATTATTGTATAAATTAATTTTATTTTTTCATTTGAATATAAAATATATTTCCGTAAGTAAAAATATATTTCTATAATATCAAAAAGAAAAAAAAATATCAAGAGAAAATAAAAAATAAAAATAACTAATTTTATTTTTTTATTTTGCTTGACTTTTTTATTAATTATGTAGTATAATAAAAATTACTTGTGAGAAAAAATAAAATTAGAATATAATAGGAGGTGCAAAATGAAGAGAACATATCAGCCAAAAAAGAGACAAAAAAATAAAGTTCACGGTTTTAGAAAAAGAATGCAAACACGAGCAGGAAGAAATGTATTAAAAGCAAGAAGAAATAAAGGAAGAAAGAAAATTAGTGCATAGTAAAAATAGGGACAAGTGCGTCCCTTTTTTATTATAAATATAAAACAGGTATTTATATGAAAAAAACAAAAATGATTAAAAGAAGATATGAATTTAGTAGACTTTATTCAAAAGGAAAATTTTATTTTAGTAATCAATTAACTATGTATTTATTAAAAAACAACAAAGAATTTAATAAACTTGGAATTGCAGTAGGTAGGAAGAATGGAAAAGCAGTATATAGAAATAGGATTAAAAGATTAATTAAAGAAAATTATAAAAATTTTGAATTACAAATAAAGGTAGGGTATAATATTTTAATTTCTGTTAATAAAAAATGTGATATTAAAAATATTGATTTTTATGAAGTTGAAAAAAGTTTTCAGGAATTATTAAAAAAATCAGAATTATTTATATAGGAATGTTTTATGAAAAATATAATAATAAAAATAATAAATTTTTATCAAAAAAATATTTCTTCATATTTATCACAAGTATGGAATGTGCATTGCAAATTTGAGCCAACATGCTCTGAATATACAAAGCAAGCCATTGAAAAATATGGAGTATTTATTGGATGTTTAAAAAGTTTAAAAAGAATACTAAGGTGTAATCCATTCTCAAAAGGAGGATATGATCCTTTAAAATAAAGGAGGAAATATAATGTTTAATTTTTTTGCAAATATTTTTGGTTATGTATTGAATTTTATTTATAATATTGTAAATAATTATGGTGTAGCGATTATTTTATTTACTATTTTACTTAAATTAATTATGCTACCAATAACTATAAATCAGCAAAAAACTATGAAAAAATCTGCAAAAGTTCAGGAAAAAGTAAAAGATATACAAGCAAAATATAAAAATGATCAAGCAAGAATGAATCAAGAGTTAGTTGACTTATATAAAAGAGAAAATATGAGTCCATTTAGTGGATGTTTAAGTTCAATTATTCAAATAATATTAATAATTTCGATGTTTTATTTAGTTAGTAGACCACTTACATATATGAAACATGTTGAACCAGAATTATTGAGTAAATATACAAACGAATTAAAAGAGGAAAATGAAAATAACAGATATAGTGAAATTGGTATAATTAGATTAAAAGGTGGGGAAGATGAAAGAGTTAACTTAAATATGAATTTTTTAGGATTAAATTTAAGCTCAATACCATCTCAAAATTATAAAGATTGGAAAGTTTATATAATACCAATATTATATGTATTAACATCTTTTATATCAACAAAAATAACGATGAATACGAACAAATCAGTAAAAAATGAAAAGAAAATGGAAGAGAATAATTTAAATAAGGAATTAATCAAAAAAGAAGATGAAGTTGATATGACTGAAGAAATGAATAAAAATATGGCGATAATGATGCCATTTATGACGGTATCAATTGCTTTAATTGCACCATTAGGATTAGCTTTATATTGGTTTGTAAATAATTTATTAATGTTATGTGAAAGATTATTATTAAATAAATTTTTCAAAGAGGAGGAAAATTAAAAATGGATGAAAAAACATATATATTTGAAGGAAAAACAACTAATGAAGCGATTGAAAAAGGATTAAAAGAATTAAAAACTACTAAAAATAAAGTTGATATTAAAGTTTTAGAAGATCCAGATAAAAAAACTTTTTTTAGTATATTAACACCAAAAATAGTTAGAGTTGAAATGAAAATTAGAGAATATAAGGAAAAAAATAATGAAAAAAATAATGAAAAAATAGATTTTTCTCAGACATTAAACAAATTAGATGAATTTATGAAAAATTTTATTTCAAATTTACCAACTAAGGATTTAAAATATGAAATAAGAAATAATAACAACATAATAGAAATTGATATTAAAGGTGATGAAGCTTCTTATTTGATTGGGTATAGGGGAGAAGCATTAAACAGTTTGCAAGATATTTTGGTTCATATAGCAAGTCAAGATCAGCAGGAAAAAGTGCGAGTTGTACTTAATATTAGTAATTATAGAGAAAAAAGAAAAAAAGATCTAGAAATACTTGCTGGAAAAATTGCTGAATCTGTTGAAAAAAATAAAAAATCTATAACATTAGAACCAATGGTAGCATATGATAGAAAAATAATTCATTCATTTTTTCAAGATAATGATAAAATAGAAACACATAGTATAGGTAAAGAACCATATAGAAAAGTTGTTATAAGTTTAAAATAAAAGCAAGTAAATGGACTGGTCAAAGATCAAGTCATTTAACAAATTATGAATTTGATAGATTTCAAAGAGATGATGAAAAATAAAAGATATATAAAGACGAGAAAAAATCTCGCCTTTTTTCTTGTATTATTATGTTTACTGTGATATAATAAGAAATATAATAAAAAATCAAGGAGAATAAAATGAGTACAATAGTTGCAATTTCAACTTCACCTGGAATTGGTGGTATAGGAATTATTAGAATGAGTGGTGAAAATGCATTTAATATATTAAATAAATTTTTTGTACCTAAAAATCATTCAGAAATAAAAGGTTATACACTAAAATATGGAAATATTGTTGATAAAGAAAATAAAATTATTGATGAAGTTTTAGTTTCTTATTTTATTGCACCAAAAAGTTATACAACTGAAAATATGTGTGAAATAAATTCACATGGTGGTATTGTTATTATGAATAAAATATTAGAAATTTGTTTGGAAAATGGAGCAATTTTGGCAGAACCAGGTGAATTTACAAAAAGAGCTTTTTTAAATGGAAGAATAGATCTTTCGCAAGCTGAAGCGGTTGTTGATATTATAAATTCAAAAACCGATAAAGAATCTAAAGTTGCAATTGAACAATTGGAAGGAAAATTATCTGAAAAAATAAAAGAAATTCGTCAAAAAGTTATATCTTTATTAGCTGATATTGAGGTAACAATAGATTATCCAGAATATGATGTAGAAGAAGTCACAAAATCAAAAATAAGGGTTTTTTTGAATGAAATTGATATTTTATTCGACCAATTACAAAAAAGCTTTTTAAATGGCAAAATTTTGAAAGAGGGAATAAAAATCGCAATTATAGGAAAACCAAATTCTGGAAAATCATCATTATTGAATTTAATTTTAAATGAGGATAGAGCAATTGTTACAGATATTGAAGGTACAACGCGTGATTCAATAGAAGAATTTATTACTATTGATGGAGTACCATTTAAAATAATTGATACTGCGGGGATTAGAAAGGCAAAAGATGAAGTTGAAAAAATAGGTGTGGAAAAGTCTTTAAAGATATTACACGAGAGCGATATAATACTTGCAATATTTGATATTTCAAAAGATGTGGATGAAGAAGATATGAATATTTTAAAAAATATAGAAGAAAAAAATGCAATTATTTTACTTAATAAAAAAGATTTAAAAAAACGAGGAAACCTTACGGAAATATTCAATACAAACAAACCAATAATTGAAATATCAGTTAAAGAAAAAGATGGTTTAGATATAATATATGAAGAGATATCAAAAATATTTAAATTAAAAGAAATTGCGTTAGATGGTGAATTGATAGTTAGTAACAATAGACATAAAAGTATAATTATTAATGCAAGGAATAATTTAAAAAAAGTTCAAGAAATTTTAGATAATGATATGCCAATTGATATTGTTTCATTATATATGAAGGAAATTATAGATGAATTAGGAAAAATTACGGGAGAAAATGTTACAGAGGATATAATTAATGAGATATTTTCTAAATTTTGCTTAGGAAAATAGAGAAATTGAGTTGCAAACAAAATTTCTTGTTTCACGTTTGTCACAAATATATAATATATTAAATAATATAATTAAAGGAGAATAAAATGGGATTTAATGCAGGAAAATATGATATTGCTGTAATTGGAGCAGGACATGCTGGATGTGAAGCTGCACTTGCATCTGCAAGATTAGGTATGAAAACATTAATATTTTCTATTAGTTTGGAATGTGTTGCAAATATGCCATGCAATCCACATATTGGAGGTTCATCAAAAGGACATTTAGTAAGAGAAATTGATGCACTTGGTGGAGAAATGGGAAAAAATATTGATAAAACATTAATTCAATTAAGAATGCTTAATACATCAAAAGGTCCAGCTGTACATAGTTTAAGAGCTCAAGCTGATAGAAAAAAATATCAAATGGAAATGAAACATACTTTAGAAAAACAGGATAATTTATATTTAAAACAAGGCGAAATTGTTGAAATAAAAGTAGAAAATAATAAAGTAAAATCTGTTATTACAAATTTAGGAGCAGAATATGATGTGGATTGTGTTATTCTTGCAACAGGAACATATTTAAAAGGAAAGATATTTATTGGAGAAAATTCTTTTGAAAGTGGTCCAGATGGCGTATTTCCTGCAAATAAATTATCAGAATGTTTAAAAAATTTAGGAATAGAAATTCAAAGATTTAAAACAGGAACACCAGCTAGAATTAATAAAAAAAGCATAGATTTTTCTAAAATGGAGATACAAGAAGGGGATAAAGATGTTATTCCATTTTCATTTGAAGATAAAATGCCTAACGTTGAACAAGTACCATGTTGGCTTACATATACAAATGAAAAAACCCATGAAATTATACGCAAAAATTTACATAGATCTCCATTATATGCTGGAATGATTGAGGGAACAGGACCAAGATATTGTCCATCGATTGAAGATAAAGTTGTTAGATTTGCTGATAAAGAAAGACATCAAATATTTGTTGAACCAATTGGTAAAGATACAGACGAAATGTATATTCAGGGAATGAGTTCATCACTTCCAGAAGATGTACAAATTGCAATGTATAGAACATTACCTGGATTAGAAAATGCTGAATTTACTAGACCTGCTTATGCTATTGAATATGATGCAATAGAACCATCTCAATTAAAAAGTTCTTTAGAATTAAAGAAAATAAGTGGAATGTTTTTTGCAGGTCAAATAAACGGAACTTCTGGATATGAAGAAGCTGCAGCACAGGGATTAATTGCAGGAATCAATGCTGTTCAAAAATTAAAAGGCAAGGAACCAATAATATTAGATAGATCTCAAGCATATATAGGTGTTTTAATAGATGATATTGTAACAAAAAGTACATCTGAACCATATAGAATGATGACATCTCGAGCAGAATATAGATTATTATTAAGACAGGATAATGCTGATTTAAGGCTTACACAAATAGGATATGACATAGGATTAATTTCTGAAGATAGATATCAAAAATTTTTAGATAAAAAATCTAGAATTGAAAAGGAAATAAATAGATTAAAAGAAACAGTAATTAAACCATCAGATGAAAATAACAGAGTATTGATATCTTGTGGAACATCACCAATTACAGTTGGTACAAAATTATCAGATTTACTAAAAAGAACAGAATTAAATTATGAAAATTTAAGCAAAATTGATAAAAATAGAACTGAATTAGATAGACAAGTTCTTGAAGAAGTAGAAATAATGGTTAAATATGATGGATATATTGAAATGCAAAAAAAACAAGTAGAAAATTTTAAAAAAATGGAAGAAAAATTATTACCAGAAGATATAGATTATGAAAAAATAAATGGACTTAGAATTGAAGCAAGACAAAAACTTAACAAAATAAAACCTTATTCTATAGGACAAGCATCAAGAATTTCGGGAGTGTCACCAGCAGATATTTCTGTATTATTAATATATTTAGAACAACAACGTCATAAAAAACAATAAATTAGATATTGGTAAAAGGAGTTATTAAATGAATTTTGTTGAATTCAATAAATTATTTAAAGAAAAATGTGAAAGTAATCATATAATATATGATGAAATTAAATCAGAATTATTATATAAATATATGACATTAATATTGGAATGGAATAACAAAATAAATTTAACAGCAATAAAAGATGAAAGAGAGTTTATCGTGAAACATTTTATAGATTCATTGACTATAAATGAATTTATAGATGACTATAACCAAATACTTGACATTGGAACTGGAGCTGGTTTTCCTGGAATTCCAATAAAAATTTATAATGCAAAAAGTGAAATAACATTGATAGATAGTGTTAATAAAAAAATAAATGTAATAAAAGATATTATATGTAAATTAAAATTAGAAAAAATAGAAGCAATACATATAAGAGCGGAAGAGTTGGCAAAAGATACAAAATACAGGGAAAGTTTTGATATAGTTACAACAAGAGCTGTATCAAAATTATCAACAATTGTAGAATATATGCTTCCATTTGTAAAAATAGGTGGTAAGGCAATATGTATGAAAGGACCTAACGTAGAACAGGAATTAGAGGATTCTAAAAATGCTATAGAAATTTTAGGAGGAAAAGTTGAAAAAATAAAAAAAATTAATATAGATAATGAATTTGAAAGAAACATAATTATAATAAGAAAAAACATTCACACAAATATAAGATATCCTAGAGAACAAGGAAAGCCTTTAAAAGAGCCCCTAAAATAGAAAAGAAGATAAAAATCTTCTTTTTTTTTATAAAAAATTTATAAATTTATTGACATCTAACAAATTTTTTTATATTATATTGTAGAAAAAGGAAGTGAAGAAATTGAGCAGAATAATATCAATAGCAAATCAAAAAGGCGGAGTTGGAAAGACTACAACAGCCGTTAATGTAAGTGCAATACTTGCAAAAAAAGGAAAAAAAGTTCTATTAATTGATTGTGATCCACAAGGTAATGCAACAAGTGGTTTAGGAATTGAAAAAGATTCTGAATATTCTTTATATGATGTATTAATAAACGAAGTTGACATAAAATTAACATTACAAGATACATGTATAAAAACTTTAAAAATATGTCCTGCAAATATGAATTTAGCTGGTGCAGAGGTAGAACTTGTAAATCAAATGTCTAGAGAGCAACGTATGAAAACAGCATTAGATGAAATAAGAGATGAATTTGACTTTGTAATAATAGATTGTCCACCATCACTTGGAATAGTAACATTAAATGCATTTACAGCATCAGATTCTGTTTTGATTCCAGTGCAATGTGAATATTTTGCATTGGAAGGTTTAGGGCAACTATTAAATACAATCAATTTAGTAAAAAAACATTTAAATAAAACATTTGAAATAGAAGGAGCTGTTCTTACAATGTACGATATAAGAACAAATCTTTCAAATGAGGTTGTTAAAGAAGTAAAAAAATATTTTGGGGATAAAGTATATAAAACTGTAATTCCTAGAAATATTAAGTTAAGCGAAGCACCAAGTTATGGTATGCCAATAATATTTTATGATGAAAAATCAAAAGGTGCTAGATGCTATGAAAAATTAACAAAAGAAATTTTAAAGGCTGATAGTGAAAGAAATAATAAATAATATTTTTAGGGGGAAATAATATGACAAAAAAAACAGGTTTAGGAAAAGGATTAGATGCATTATTTTCAATGCCAATTGAAGAAAATGTTGTTGAAAATAACAATAATAATGGAGTTGTAACATTAAATATAAACGAAATAGAACCAAATATTAATCAAGCTAGAAAAATATTTGATGAAGAAGCACTTGATGAATTAGCTAATTCTATAAAAGAATATGGTGTAATACAACCAATTATTGTTTCTAAAAAACCAAAATATTATGAAATAATTGCTGGAGAAAGAAGATGGAGAGCGTCAAAGAAAGCTGGTTTAACTGAGATACCAGTTATTATTCGAGATGACGATGAAAAGAGAAATAAAGAAATTTCTTTAATTGAAAATATTCAAAGAGAAGATTTAAATCCTGTTGAAAAAGCAAGAGGAATTAAACAATTAATGGAGGAATATGGATTAACTCAGCAAAAAGTTGCAGATATTTTAGGAAAAAGTAGAAGTGGAATTGCAAATACTGTAAGAATTTTAAATTTAGACGAAAAGGTATTAAATCTTGCTTTAGAGGGTAAACTAACAGAAGGACATTGTAAATCTTTAATGTCAATTGAAGATCCTGAAAAACAGTATAAAATGGCTTTATATATAATAGAATCAGGGGATTCTGTAAGAGATGCTGAAAGAAAAATGAGAAACATAAAAAAAGCACCTAAAAAAAATGAAAATTACATTCCAATATATAAGGATATAGAAAATCAATTTCAAGGATTTTTTGGTACAAAGGTTAAATTAGATGCAGGTGCAAGAAAAGGAAAAATAATTATTCAATATAATTCAAATGAAGACTTAGAGAGAATTTTAGATTTAATAAAATAGGGATGTGGAAAAAATGAATGGTGAATTTTATTTAGTGGAAAACAATGAAGCAATTATAATATTATTGATTTTTCTTTGTTTTGTTGTTTTTATAGAAACGATTTCATTAATTATTATTCATAAAAGGTATATTTCTTTTATGAAAAAATTAGGAAACGGAAATAATGTTGATGAATTATTAAAAAAATATATTAATGAAGTACGTGAAATAAAAAAAGATAATGAAGAAATAAAAAATTATTATATAAAGTTAGATAGTGATTTAGCATCATGTGTACAAAAAGTGGGACTTGTAAGATATAATGCATTTAAAGATGTTGGAAGCGATTTAAGTTTTGCAATAGCATTATTAGATGGAAATAATAATGGAATAGTGTTAAATGGAATTTATGGATCAGAATCATCAAATATATATGCAAAACCAATAAAAGGTAATAAATCTAGTTATCAATTATCTGAAGAAGAAGAATACGCTATTGAAATTGCAGAACAAAATAAAAATTTTATAACAAAAAAACGAAAATAGCAAAATTTAGTATTGACAAATCATGTGAAAATGTGCTAATATATATATGTTGTTTGAGTTAAACAACATTATATGTGGAGAGGTGGTCGAGTTGGTTTATGGCACCAGTCTTGAAAATTGGCGTAGGTTTAAAGCCTACCGTGGGTTCGAATCCCACCCTCTCCGCCAAAATAAAAATAAAAACGGATGGTGGGAGTCGAAAAGGAGCGAACCCGAGTTTTTAGATGGTCAGGAGCCATCAAAAACGAAGGGGAAAAATGTCTAGAGGACATTTTTGCGACGCGGCCCGGTGGGGAATCCCACCCTCTCCGCCATTTTTATATGGAGCAGTACCCAAGTGGTTGAAGGGGGCAGTTTGCTAAACTGCTAGGGTTCGTAAGGGCCGCGGAGGTTCAAATCCTCTCTGTTCCGCCAAAAAGATAGAATAAAATATGTTCTATCTTTTTTATATAAAGAAAATTAAATGGAGAGATGGCACGAGTGGTTTAAGGCATCAGTTTCGAAAACTGACGTGTGATAATATCGCACCGTGGGTTCGAATCCCACTCTCTTCGCCAAAATAAAAACAAAGCGAAAGCAATGTTTTTATTTTTTTGTAAAAAAATAAGTACATAAAAATAAAAAATAAATAAATAAAATAAAAAATAAATAAAATAAATAATAAATAAATAAATAAAAAATAAATAAATAAAAAATAAATAAATAAAAAATAAATAAATAATAAACAAACAAATAAGATGTAAAAAAGAAAAAATGGAAAATTAAACCAAATGTGGATTATAATAAAAAGAATGAAAGTAATATAAAAAAAGAAAAATAGAAATAGATGTATTAAACTAAATATAAAACGAAAAACAAATATTTACATAATATGAATAAACAAAAATTTATTAAAAGAATATCAACAGAAAATGTGTTATAAAAATTATGGGAAATAAAGAAAAAGGACAAAAAAATTTTTTTCAAAAAAGATAAACATAAAAAATATTTAAAATAGTCAAAATGACAAAAAACAAAAATTTAATTAAAATTTATTTTAAAAATTAAAAACTGAAGAGAAAGTAATTATTCATTAAAAAATTGTAAAAAAAATATATATAAATAGGTTGTGGATATAAAAATTTTATAAAAAAATAGATATAATAAAATAATTAATAAATATAATATAATTTTTAATATTTATTAATTATTTTTTGTATAAAAAATAATAATTATATTATAAATATAATTATTAAATTATTATATGTAATAAATAAATAAAAAATAAATAAATAAAAAATAAAAAAAAAAATAAATAAATAAAATAAAATACAAATA
>Ga0247611_10004678_pt1 | contig 18754 bp, 12 predicted proteins | sample 177DNAGHGhighgp2_FD_192422 | JGI IMG/M metagenome (GOLD analysis project Ga0247611, IMG submission 192422) | Sheep rumen microbial communities from Palmerston North, Manawatu-Wanganui, New Zealand - 1770 DNA GHGhigh gp2 | ecosystem: Host-associated > Mammals > Digestive system > Stomach > Rumen... | reverse complement strand
TCGACGCGGATGCGGCCCACGTAAACGGGATCCTTGCCCGAGCAGTCGATGGGCATGGGGTAGCGGTTGCTGCGCGGGTCATCAACCACGACAACGCCGGGAGCCAGCTGAAGGGCAGCGCGGGCCTCCTCGGGTGAGATGGGATTTTCACACTCGATCCACACGGCCTCGCTGTGGGCGCGCATGACGGGCACACGCACGCAGGTAGCGCTCACGCGGATGTCGCTGTGCATGATCTTGCAGGTCTCCTTGACCATCTTCATCTCCTCGCGGGTATAGTCGTTGTCCTGGAAGATGTCGATGTGGGGAATCACGTTGTAGGCCAGCTCGTGCTGGAAGTGGCGCACGGTGAGTTCCTCTTTGCCCACAGCGATCTCGCTGGTCTGCAATGCGAGCTCATACATCGCCTCCATACCGGCGCCGCTAGCGGCTTGGTAGGTAGCCACCTGCACGTTCTTGATGTGTGACAGGTTATCGAGCGGCTTGAGCGCAACAACCATGATGATGGTCGAGCAGTTGGGGTTGGCGATGATGTTGCGTGGGGTGTTCAACGCATCCTCGCCGTTGACCTCGGGAACCACCAGGGGCACGTCATCGTCCATGCGGAAGGCGCTGCTGTTGTCAATCATGATGCAGCCGTGCTTGGTGATAGTCGGGGCAAACTCGCGGGCCGGTCCCGCACCCATGGCTACAAAGGCGATGTCGATGTCCTTAAAGTCATCGTTGTGCTGAAGCAGTTTAACCACATAATCCTTACCACGGAACGTGAAAATGCGTCCGGCACTGCGTTCCGAGCCAAAGAGCACAAGTTCAGTAACGGGAAAATTCTGTTCATCGAGGACACGCATGAATTCCTGTCCCACAGCGCCGCTGGCGCCAACAATCGCAACCTTCATTTTTTAAAAATAATAAACTAACTGTTGTTTTAAATTCTATCTCGCGGCCACAACGATGAGTGGCCTAACACGTCTGTGCAAATCTTGTGCCAACGCCATCACGCCTTGATGTGGGTGCCCCGATTGGGGTCTCCCAGCTGGCGAGGGCTGGTGATGACCACCTCTTTCACACCGTGATCGATGGCCGAGTAGGCATTGTCGAGCTTGTTGACAAACCAGTCCTTGATGATGTCCATCTCGCGCAGGGCCTTGTAGCGAGTGCGCTTGAGTTCGGCCACGACGCTGTCGCCGTCTTGAGGATTGAGCAGCACGCCGTTCTTCTCAAAGCAGTAGATGAGCGTCACGTCATAGCGCAAGGCCAGCGACTTGCCCACCTCGGCCGCCATCTCGTCGGTCTCGTTAAACAGCAGATTGCCGCGCCCGTCATGGGTGATGGGGGCAATCACCGGCACGATGCCGCGATCGACCAGATTGGCTATCGCTTCGGTGTTGACATGGCGCACTTGGCCTGTGTCACCGAGTTTGCCGTCAGGGAGCTTGACGCTCGTGATCAGGTTCATGTCGGCTCCAGTAACACCCAGGGCATTGACCTTGTTGGCTTGAAGCATCGACACAAACTGGCGGCTCACCAGGCCACCATAGACCATGGTGAGCAATTTAAGGGTACCCAAATCCACTACAGGACGGTCATTGATGAGTTTGGTCTTGATGCTCAGCTTGTTGCCAATGTCTTGAGCCATCCTGTTGCCGCTAAAGATGAGCAATTTCTTGTCGGGCAGTGCCGCAAATGATTTAACAAAGGCACGCAAATCCTCAGGGGTCTCTACGACTTTTCCACTCACCTTGACGATGGTCAATTTCTCGTTCATTGCTTAGTTTGCTGGTTTGTTGTTATTAATCGATGATAGTGGAGATATGCTTAACTCTCGGCAAACTCCATGAGGTAGGCTTTGATGAAGTCGTCCAAGTCACCATCCATCACGCCGCCCACGTCGCTGGTCTGGTGGTTGGTGCGGTGATCTTTCACGCGGCGGTCGTCAAAGACATAGCTGCGAATCTGGCTGCCCCATTCGATCTTCTTCTTGCTGTCCTCAACCTTGCGCTGCTCCTCCTGTCGGTGTTGTAACTCCTTGTTGTAGAGGATTGAGCGCAGGTTGCGCAGGGCGTTCTCGCGGTTCTTGGGCTGGTCGCGGGTCTCGGTGTTCTCGACCAGGATTTCCTCTTCCTCGCCCGTGTAGGGGTCTTTATACTGGTAACGCACGCGCACACCCGATTCCACCTTGTTCACGTTCTGACCGCCGGCACCGCCGCTGCGGAAGGTGTCCCACGAGATTCTCGCGGGATCGAGCGTGATCTCGATGGTGTCGTCGACGAGCGGGGTCACGAATACCGATGCAAATGAGGTCATGCGTTTGCCCTGGGCATTATAGGGCGAGACGCGCACCAGGCGGTGCACACCGTTCTCGCTCTTGAGGTAGCCATAGGCAAAATCGCCCTCGATGCTGATGGTCACGCTCTTGATGCCAGCCTCGTCACCGTCGATAAGGTGCTCGATGGCTGTCTTGTAGCCATGGCGCTCACACCAGCGCAGGTACATGCGCATGAGCATCGATGCCCAATCCTGGCTCTCGGTGCCTCCGGCACCCGAGTTAATCTTGAGGATGGCATCCATCTTGTCCTCGTCGTGGCGCAGCATATTGCGCAACTCGAGCTTCTCGAGCATCGCCATTGCCTTGCTGTACAGGGCATCGACCTCGGCTTCCTCGACAAGCCCCTCCTTGACAAAGTCAAATCCTGTTGCCACCTCATCGACTGCGAGCTCCACTTCCTCGCAGCCGTTGATCCAGTTGCGCAGCGACTTGATTTTCTTCATCTGTGCCTCGGCAGCTTTCTGGTCCTGCCAGAAGTCGGGCACGTGAGTGCGCAGTTCCTCTTCCTCGACCTCGATTTTCTTGCCGTCAATGTCCAGATAGCGCTTGAGGTCGTCCTTGCGTTGTTGTAGTTCCTTGAGTTGTTCTTGAGTGATCATCTATTGTTGTTACTAATCTCTTTATCATTATTCATCAGTCGGTTTGTCGGCTGGTTTCTTCTTGCGGTAGTCGGCGGCATACATGGCATCAATCAGCGGTCTGTAGCGCTTGTTGATGACTGCTCGCTTGATTTTGAGGGTGTTGGTCAATTCGCCATTCTCCATAGTGAAGGCCTTGGGCAGCAGCACAAAACGTTTGATCTGCTCATAGCTGGCCAGTCCTTTCTGGTAGTCGTTGATGCGGTCCTCAATCATCTTGCGGATGTCAGCATTATTGACCAGGTCCTCGATGGTGCGGTGCTCGATGTGCTTCTTGTCGGCATAGGCTTTCAACTCCTCAAAGGCGGGAACGATGAGCGCCGATACATACTTGCGTCCATCACCGATGATGGCCACCTGTTCGATGAATTTGTCCTGACCCAGCATGGTCTCGAGCACCTGGGGCGCAATGTACTTGCCGTTGCTGGTCTTGAACAGGTCCTTGAGGCGCTCGGTGAGGATGAGCTCACCAGTGGGGGCGATCTCGCCGCAGTCACCTGTATGGAACCAACCGTCGGCATCGATGGCCTCGGCCGTCTCAACGGGTTTGTTGTAGTAACCCTTCATCACGGTGGGGCCCTTGACCAGAATCTCGTTCTTGTCGCCGATTTTCACTTGGATGCTCGAGATGGGCATGCCGATGGTACCTAATGTCCACTCGCCGGGCTTGAAGAAGCTCACCGACGCGTTGGTCTCGCTCAAACCATAGCCGATGCAAATGTTGATGCCCACGGCATGCAGGAACTCGGTGATGTTGTCGCTCAGCATCGCGCCGGCGGTGGGGAACATCTTGCCGTCAACCACACCGATGGCACCACGCAGTTTCTTGAAGACTTTCTTCTCAAAGTACTGGTATTGCTGCTCGATGAATGCGGGCGCTTTCTTGCCCAGGCGGGTATATTTCATGTTGCGCGCCTTGCCCACGCGGATGGCTTGCTTAACCAGCATGCGCACCACGGGCTTGGCATTGGCCAGGTTGTCGTTGATGGCGGTATAAACTTTCTCCCAGAATCGGGGCACGCTGCACATGTAGTTAGGCTGCACTTCCTTGACGGCGCGCTGGATTTCCTTGGGATTATAGTTGATGGCGACGCGGATGCCGCTTGTGAGGCATACCATCGTCCAGCCCAGTTCAAACACGTGGCTGAAAGGCAGGAAACTCAGCGACACGTCGGTCTTGTCGTCGATGATGCCGTCAAATCGCTCGATGTGGGCCACCATGGCGGCATTCATGTTGCTGTGCATGAGCATCACGCCCTTGGGCACGCCCGTGGTACCAGACGTGTAAATCAGGTACATGATGTCAGTGTCCACGCCAGCCTGCTTGCGCTCCTCGATTTGCCCTAGGACTTCCTTGCTCAGCTTGTCGCCGGTGGTGAGGAATTCTTCCCATGTGAGGGACGTCTTGTCGTCAGCATCATGCTTCACGTCGGGGTGCAGCGTGACGATGAACTTGAGGGTGGGGCAGTCGCTGATGATTTGCCTGGCGATGTCATATTGGCCCTGGTCGCCCGTGAACAGGATTGTCGCCCCCGAGTCGTTCACGATATAGGCTGCCTCATCCTTGCTGCTCGTGGCATAGATGGGCACCGGGATGGCGCGGTTATAAAAGGCGCCAAAGTGGGTGATCAACACCTCGGGGCAGTTTTGGGTGAACAGGCACACGCGGCCGTGAGGCTCCACACCACCAGTGAATAGGGCTCCTGCCGCACGGTCAATCAACTCGGCAAAACCATTCCAGGTGATGGAGGACCACACCTGGGTCTCATAATCGCGGAAACGCAATGCCTCGCGTTCGCCATACTTGGCGCGCTGTTGGGGAATGAGTTCTACAAATCTGTTCATATCGCCATGTTGCTTTTGTTACTAATCGGCAAAGATAATCAAAAATAGTGAACGGGACACACAGTAAAGGCCCAAAAGAAACAATTTTTCTGAAACAATATCGCTTTTTATCGATGGATGGACATTATTTGTCAAAATTGTTAATAATTATTGTGCCCGATATTTGTGTTATTAAATAATTAAGTATTAATTTTGTAGGTTATATTTCGATTTTTAGTTGCCGACGATAGCATTCGGTATAATGTGTGGACAGATAATAACAATAAATAATTACATTACTAAAACATGAGACTGACTACGCTTTTTTCGTTGATCTTGTTATCAACAGTCGTGGCCCTGGCCGGACCGCGTCATTACTCGAGTAACATTGTGGGCGATGTGAACGCCGACGGTGATGTGAACATTGCCGACATCAATGCTGTGGTTAACGTGGTTCTGGGAGGACCATTTGACATCAAGTGTGATGTGAACGAGGATGGTGATATCAACATCGCCGATATCAATTACTTGATTGATATTATCCTGAGGGGACCCGTTGCTCCCATGGTCGATGCCGGCATGTACATGGGTGTGATTGGCTATAACCAGGCCTTGAACACCAAGGAGATTACTCGACTTGACTCGACAACAGTGGGCGAGTTTAACGAGTTTGTGGCATCAATGTCCACCCAGCCTGGACGTTTGCTTTATTACTCGGTCGACAAGGCGCTCGACGCACTCAATGCCGCTCAGAACCCCGAGAATCTGCAAAATGTGGCTATTGTGACCTTCACCGAGGGCTTGGACCAGGGTTCGCTGATGATGACCGACAAGTATGACACCGAGGCTGAGTATGCCGAGGCCCTCAAGGCCCGCATTGCCGACCAGCGTGTCTATGGCCGTCCCATCAAGGCCTACACCGTTGGTCTGCTCAACAACAACGTGGTTGACGCCAATAAGTTCCGTTCTAACCTGTATGCCCTCTCGAGTGACTCGACCAAGGCTAATGAGGTCAACAACATGACCGAGGTCAACACCAAGTTCCAGGAGATTGCCGAAGACCTGGTGAGCCGCAACATGTCAGAGACCCTCACGCTGGTATTCCCCGGTGTGGGAACGGGTACACGCATCCGCTTCACCCTCGACGAGGTCGATAACGAGACTGTGGAGAACTCTCAGGAATATATCGAGGGAACCTTCTCGCTCAAGACGCGCAGTCTGACTAATATCACCTATCATGGCTTGACCAGCACCGCTGGCGACAGTGTGGCTGCATCAAGCGTTGACGGCATGTTTGTCACCCTGGTGTTTAGTGGCATCCAGCTCGACAGCGAGGAGCGCATCGTCAAGAAGAACATCAAGGAGTGGTACTGGGTAGAAGACGCTCAGGCATGGGAAGCCAGCACCGAGTTCTCGGCTAGCCAGTTGCCCGATATCGAGAGCACCTACTCCAGCGCACTGGTGATGTTGTTGCTGGACTGCAGTTCAGTGATGGATGAGAACTTCGCCGATTTGCAGGTTGCTGCCAACTCGTTTACCGAGCGCTTGCAGAATTACAACACCATTCCTGGCGAGTACACCGTTAACGGCGTTTCATTCCAGATGGTGGCTATCGAGGGTGGCACCTACACCATGGGTGTTGACAGTGCTGCTGTGGAAAGCGGCATGGCCAATGTTGACGAGCTTCCCGCTCACGAGGTGACCATCTCGCCCTTCTCAATCAGCCAGACCGAGGTGACCCAAGAATTGTGGCAAGCTGTGATGGGTACCAATCCCAGCAGCTTCACCGGTGACCTGCAGCGTCCTGTTGAGCAGGTAAGCTGGGATGACTGCCAGGAGTTTATCGCCCGTCTCAACGCTCTTACCGGTAAGAACTTCCGTCTGCCCACCGAGGCCGAGTGGGAATATGCTGCACGCGGTGGCAACAAGAGTGCTGGTACCGTTTATGCTGGCAGCGATGATCTGGAGGTAGTGGCATGGTACTACGGCAACAGTTATGCTGTTGGTCCTTACAGCGCTGACTACGGAACTCACGCCGTGGGCACCAAGCACGCCAATGAGCTGGGGCTCTACGACATGTGCGGTAACGTGTTTGAGTGGTGCTCTGACTGGTATGGCACCTACAACGAGGAAGCCCAGGAAAATCCTGTTGGTCCCGAAACGGGCGTTCGCCGTGTGACCCGCGGTGGCAGCTGGTTCAGCGTTTCGCGTGACAGCCGCATCACCTTCCGCGGCAATGAGGCACCCACGAGCCGCAGCTACTCTCTCGGTTTGCGTCTTGCCATGTGATTTGGCGCTGACCAATGACTAAACAATGCATCCGATGCAAGGTGGCTTTCCCCCTTCGTCGGATGCATTTACAATAACGCTAAATGTAAATCAGTATGTTGCTCATCCTTATCACCGCACTCATTCCGGCCGTTATCTTGGGCTGGTGGATCTACAAGAAAGACTCGGCGCGCCCCGAGCCGCCCCGAATGCTCGCTCTGGCATTCCTCTATGGCGTGGGCTCGACTTTCGTGACCCTGGTCATCACCTCGTTCATGTCCATGATGGGGGTGATGGTCTATGAACTGGGCTCGTTTGCTGGCGCGGTGTCAACGGCATTGTTTGCCGCAGCCTTGCCCGAGGAAATGGCAAAACTGCTCATGTTGTGGCTGTTCTTGCGCAAGAATCCTTTCTATGATGAGTACTTTGACGGCATCGTCTATGCCGCCTGCGTGGGATTAGGCTTCGCGGGGACCGAGAACATTCTGTACTTGTTCCAGAGCGAAGATTGGCTGGGTACTGGCATCGTGCGTGGAATGACGGCCGTACCTGCACATTTTGCCATTGCCTGTGCCATGGGTTACTTCTACAGCAAGCGCCACTTTGGAGACCGCAGCAGGCTCACGGCTTGCTGTGTGTTAGCGGTTCCCGTGCTGATTCATTGGGTGTATGACGCGCTGGCCTTCAGCGAGGGCATTTTCCCCGCCCTCTCGGTTGTTATCAATGTCCTGTTCGTCCTGCTCATCTGGATCGTGTACAAGCGCACCATGAGCCGCATCGATGACCTGCAGCGCATCGACACCGCCCGTCGCACCCCGCCGCCCTTGCCCGGCAATGGCCCAACCTTGCCACCACCTCAACCGCCATTCCAGCAATAATCATGTGAGGCCCCAATATTTTTAGGGCTATAGGTCAATATTGAAGCGACCTATAGCCCTAAAATGTCTCGTTCAAGAAAAGCAGCTGTTGCTGCTATTAGTCATTGCGCTTGACCAGGCGCTCATACTCGGGGTTGCCCTCGCGCAGCAAGCGGTCATAGCGCTCACGGTCGTTGAGCACCTCGATAGCGGCCTTGAGGTCGCGGTTGCGGTGGTTGATGATGACGCTGTAAGCGCTGGCGTTGCCATACACGTCACGGGCGATAAGCCCCTTGATGATGTCCTTGAGCAAGGCTTCGCTTGTGCGGTATTTTTCCTCGTCATATTTCACACTGTCCTTCTCGCCCAGGGCAATGAAATCACGCATCATCTCGTCGGTGATGATGAAGCCGTTGTCAAAGTCGTTGACGGTCTTATATCTCTTGGCAATGGACTTGCGGTTCTTGTCCACATAGCTGATGGCATACTGGTTGGTGATGCCCTTGGCCATGAGGTCGCGGTAATAGGTGGTGTATTCGGTCGTGTCGATGGGCACATACACGTCGGGCATCACGCCACCGCCACCATAGATGGTGCGTCCGTTCAACCTGGTGGTGTAGCGCAAGGAGTCGTTAAACTGGATGCTGTCCAGGCAGTAGTACTCACCCACGTTGGCACGGTCGAGCAATTCTTTCTCATAGGCCTTCTTGTCGCCACGGTCATAGGGTTTCTGGATGCAGCGGCCGCTGGGCGTGTAGTAGCGCGCTACGGTCAGGCGCATCATCGATCCGTCATCAAAGCGGAAGGGACGCTGGACCAGTCCCTTGCCGAAAGTGCGGCGACCGACAACCACGGCGCGGTCCCAATCCTGCATCGCACCGGCGAAAATCTCGGCTGCCGAGGCCGAGTACTGGTTGACCATGACCACCATGTGCAGGTCTTTATAGTCGCCCCAGCCGTTAGCGTTGGCCTCGTTGCGGGGTGAGTTCTCGCCCTCGGTATAGACCATGAGCTGCCCGCGCTCGAGGAACTCGTTGCACATGTCGATGGCGGCATTCAGGTAGCCGCCGCCGTTGTCGCTCAGGTCCATGATGAGTTGTGTCATGCCTTGCTTCTTCAAGTCCTTCAGGGCTTCAATCATCTCCTCATGGGTCTTGGCGCCGAAACGCGAGATGCGCATGTAACCCGTCTGCTCATCAAGCATGTAGCTGGCATCGATGCTGTGCAGCGGGATGTTGTCGCGCGTGATGCGGAAGGTGATGAGCTCCTTCACGCCCGCACGTTTCACCTGCACGGTGACTTGGGTGCCCTTCTTGCCGCGCAGCCGTTTCTGGATGTCGCTGTTCTTCATTTTCACGCCGGCAATGGTCGTGTCGTTGACTGTGATGATGCGGTCTCCAGCGATGATGCCCACGCGCTCACTGGGGCCGCCAGGGATGGTCTGGATGACATAAAGCGTGTCCTTGTTCATGTTGAACTGGATGCCCACACCGCTGAACTCGCCCTGCAGTGGCTCCTCCAGCTCTTTAGTCTCTTTGGCGTCGGTATAGGAAGAGTGGGGGTCCAGACTCTCGAGCATGCCCTTGATGGCTTCCTCGATGAGCTTGTCCTCGTTGACGGTGTCCACATACAGGCTAGCGATGGCATACTCGGCGTTTAATAGTTTCTGCATCCCCTGGGGCATGCCTCGCTGGGCAGTGGATGTGAGTGTGATGGCTAAGCACAAGGGCAAAGCAAGCAATATCTTTTTCATTATATTCTGTGTCTGGTTTTATTTGGTGATGGTTGGGAGTTGACTTAAATCGGCTCCCTTGGGTAAATATGGGCTCACGTCCTGGCCAAAGAGGTGCAGCTCACGCACGATGCTGCTGCTGATGTGGCTGTACTCGGGCAGGGTGTAGAGCAGGATGGTCTCGATGCCGCTCAGGTCACGGTTGACCTCGGCCAGGTGTTTCTCGTTCTCAAAGTCCTGGATGAGGCGAACGCCGCGCACGATGAACTGGGCGCCCACTTCGTGGGCAGCCTCGATGGTAAGACCGCTGTAAGCGATGACCTCGACACGCTGATCGTCCTTAAATACGTTTTCAATCCACGTCTTGCGTTGTTCCATGCTCATGAACGACCGCTTGTCGGAGTTCACGCCGATGGCAATGACAAAACGGTCAAACAACGGCAGGGCACGTCTCACGATGGACTCGTGCCCGCGGGTAAAGGGGTCAAATGACCCGGGGAACAGTGCCACACGGCACTCTTTTTTATCAATGCACTGTGATGTCTTCATCGTCTTCGTTCACTAGGTTGTCAATAATAAAGCCCTGGCGCTCCATGGTGTTCTTGCCCATGAAGAAAGCAAGCATCTGGTTGACCGAGTCCTCCTTGCGCAACTGCACGCGGTCGAGGCGCATATCGGGGCCGATAAAGTCCTTGAACTCATCGGGGGAAATCTCACCCAAACCTTTGAATCGGGTAATCTCGGCATACTCGCCCAGCTTGTCGAGGGCGGCCATGCGCTCCTCGTCATTGTAGCAGTAGTAGGTCTCGACCTTCTGTGGCTTGGCCTCGCGCTTGGTAGTACGGGACTTGCGCTTGGCCTCCTTCTTGTTGAGTACGCGGAACAGCGGTGTCTGCAGGATGTAGAGGTGGCCCGTCTTGATGAGCTCGGGGCAGAACTGCAGGAAATAGGTCAATAACAGCAGGCGGATGTGCATGCCGTCAACATCGGCATCGGTGGCGATGATGACCTTGTTGTAGCGCAGGCCGTCAATGCCGTCCTCGATGTTGAGCGCGGCTTGTAACAGGGCAAATTCGGTGTTAGTGATCACCTTTTTGGGGTCAAGCCCATAGGTGTTCAGCGGCTTGCCTCGCAGCGAGAATACCGCTTGGGTCTCCACGTCGCGTATCTTGGTGATGCTGCCGCTCGCGCTCAGACCCTCGGTGATGAAAATCGAGCTCTCATCGCGGCGATCGTTATCCTTGGGGGCGCGTGAGTCGTTGAAGTGGACACGGCAGTCGCGCAACTTGTCGTTGTGCAAGGCGGCCTTCTTGACGTTCTCGCGCACCTGCTTGCTCACGCCAGCGATGGCCTTGCGCTCGCGCTCGTTGTCCTGAATCTTCTTCAACAGCACCTCGGCGGTCTCGGGAGCCTTGTGCAGGTAGTCGTCGAGTTCCTTCTTGATGAAGTCGTTGATGTACTTGTAGATGGTGGGGCCGTCTTTCCACATGATGCTGCTGCCCAGCTTGATCTTGGTTTGAGACTCAAACACGGGTTCCTCGACCTTGACGCTGATGGCGGCGACAATGCCGTTGCGTATGTCGCTGTACTCAAAATTTTTGCCGTAGAACTCCTTGATGGTCCTCGACAACGCCTCGCGGAAAGCACTCTGGTGGGTGCCGCCCTGGGTGGTGTGCTGGCCGTTGACAAACGAGTAGAACTCCTCGCCCAGTTGTGCGGCATGGGTGATGACCACCTCGATATCGTTTCCCGTGAAGTGCATCAGCGGGTAGAGCGGGTCGTTGGTCATGTTCTCTTTCACGAGGTCGCTCAAGCCGTTGCGTGAATGGTATTTCTTGCCGTTGAAGGTGAGCGTGAGGCCCGTGTTCAGGTAAGAGTAGTTCTTGATCATCTGCTCGATGATGTCCTCGCGGAACTCATAGTTCTTGAAGATGCTCGAGTCGGGCTTGAAGCGCACCAGCGTGCCGTTCTCCTCGCCCTCACTGGCGGCAACCACGCCGCTCTCTTCCTTGACCACACCCTCGCTGTAAGTCACCGAAGCACACTGCCCGTCACGCACGCTGCGGATGTAGAACTCGGTGGACAAGGCATTCACCGCCTTGATGCCCACGCCGTTCAAACCCACCGACCGCTTGTAGGTCTGGGTGTCATATTTCGCGCCGGTGTTCATCTTGGACGAGGCTGCTTTCACCTGGTCCAGGGGGATGCCACGGCCATAATCGCGGATGGTCACCGCACCGTCGGCCACATCGATGTCAATCGTCGGTTTGGCATAACCCGTGTTAAACTCATCGATGCTGTTGTCGATTACCTCCTTGATGAGGACATAGATGCCATCATCGTTCTGTGAACCGTCGCCCAGCTTGCCGATGTACATGCCGGGACGCAAGCGGATGTGCTCGCGCGGTGTGAGCGTGATCAGCTGGTCATAGCCGCCAAAGTCACTCCCGTTTTGTTGCCCAGTGTTTACCTCAGGGTCCTCTATGATTTGATTCTCTTTGTCTTTTGACATTCTTCTTGTAGTGATTTCTGTGTTTTAACCTACAAAATTACAAAATAATCCGCAAACTTTGTGCCACCTTCTGCAACAATAAGTTTTGTTAACAAAAAACGACCCAGATGTGACTATTCAGCGTGAGGCATTTCAAGAGGCGTTTCGCTGAATGGTAACGCCTATCTCGGCTGATGCCAGCACGTGTGATGCGTTCTATCGGATGTTCAACAAGGGCGTTACAATGTTTTTCTTTCTTTTTTCTTGGCCGTGATGCAAGATATGGGGTGAAGAATCCGTTAGTAATGAAGAGTATATATAAATGAGACTGGACAAGTGATGAGAATCTTCAACATATCTGTGTGCATGGCCGTTGTGGCTATGGTGATGTCGCTCGTGTCGTGTGACCCCTTATCATCGGTGGATTACAAACTATATAACAAGACCAATGACACGGTAACGGTCACCATGTACAAGGAAATCCTCTCCTCGGCCTATGGTGGCTATGACATCGAGGAAAACGACAGTGTGGTTAACCATTACGGCCAGGACGACAGCGTCAGCGTCGCCATCTTGGCGCCCGATCAGGTCTTGTCGGTCCACAGGGAATGGTCTGGCCTCTATCGGGAAGAGTGGGTCGTGCCCGTGTGGAAATACATCTCGTCAATCAAGGCCGGCGATACAGAGGTTGCCCCTGAGCAATGGAGTCAAGAGTCGCTGTGGCACCTCAAGACTGATGGCGGCAAGAGGTTCCAGGGCGAGTCACGCCACTACTCTCTCATCCTGCACTAGTCACCACCGGTTAGTTTCCCCTTTTGTCGGCAAGTGGCTCGTTGGGAGGGATTGCGTGTCCTTTTTTACTGTGATTTTTGATGATTTGCCTATCGGCGCTTGATGATGGCGACGTAGGTGATGAGGATGACGTTCATCATCAATGCGTAGATGATGGCGGGAATGGCGATTACATCGTTGTTGAACACCAGCGGACTGCTGGCGATGGCGATGGCTTGGGCGGCGTTCTGCATGCCCACCTCGATAACGATGGTGCGGCGCTCCTTACCCATGAGTCGCATTGCGCGGCACAACAACGCACCGCATGCCATGGCACACAGGATGAGCACGCTCACCGACAGACCTAACTGACCAAAACTGTCGATGATGGCTTCGCGGTTCTGGAAGAAGAAAACACCAGCAAGGAAAATAAGGGCAGGGAAAGCGATGTGCGATAACACGCGGTGCATCGCCTCGGCGGCCTGATGCCACCTTTTGCGCACGGCGATACCTATAGCGATGGGCAGGAACATGAGCACGAGGTTCTGCATCACCAGTTTGCCAATGGGCAGGTGCACGGTCACAGCACTGCCAGCCGAGCTGGTCACCCATGCCATGATAATGGGCACAGTCACCAGCGTGATGATGCTGCTGCATGCCGTGAGCGAGACTGAGAGCGCCACGTCGCCTTTAGCGAGCATCGAAAAAACGTTTGACGAACTGCCGCCAGGGCAACATGCTATCAGCACAAAGCCGATGAGGAAAATAGCCTCTAGCCCAAAAGCCTTGCCAATCAGCCACGCCAACAAGGGCAGCAAGATAATCTGGCCAATCAGGCCTGCCAGCACAGGCTTGGGTCTGGTCTTAAACAGTTTGAAATCCTCGAGTTTCAGGTTCAGTCCCAGCTCAAACATCAGCAATGTCAAGATGGGCAACACAATCCAAATCGTGTTCATCTTTCTGTGAATGGTAATCAAATTTGCCTGCAAAAGTACTCATTATTCATGAAATATTGGGCATGGAGGCTCAATAAACATATGGTGAGCTTAATAGCAACCTACTGATTTCGGTAGTTTCGATTACACATTAATAATATAAATTATTAAATGATGAGAGCGCAAAATTTTTCTCAAAAACCTAAGTCCGTTTTCCAATTTATTAGATTACCTTTGCAGCCGATTTTCAAAAAAATGTTGATAATATGGCAAAGAACTTAGTTATTGTCGAGTCTCCAGCCAAGGCAAAAACCATCGAGAAATTCCTTGGCAGCGATTATAAAGTGATGTCAAGTTTTGGGCACATCCGCGATTTACATAAGAAAGATTTCAGTATAGATGTGGAGCATGGCTTCAAGCCCCTGTATGAGATTCCCGATGATAAAGAGGACCAGGTGAAGAAACTTAAGGCCGAGGCTGCAAAAGCCGACGTCGTGTGGCTCGCGAGTGATGAAGACCGCGAGGGAGAGGCCATTGCATGGCACCTGTTTGAGGTGCTTGGCTTGTCGGCCGACAAAACACGCCGCATTGTCTTCCACGAGATCACCGAGCCGGCGATTCTCGAGGCCATCAAGCATCCGCGCGACATTGACCTGAACTTGGTGGATGCCCAGCAGGCCCGTCGTGTGCTAGACCGCATCGTGGGCTTTGAGTTGTCGCCCGTGTTGTGGCGCAAGATTAAGCCCGGACTCTCGGCTGGCCGCGTCCAGAGTGTCGCCGTGAGGCTTGTCGCCGAGCGTGAGAAAGAGATCAAGGCCTTCAAGAGTGAGCCCTATTATCGCATCTCGGCTCAATTCGAGGGCGGTGAGGGCAGTGAGTTCTCGGCCGAACTGAATAAGCATCTGGCTGACCATGATGCGGCGCTGGCGTTCTTGGAGGACTGCAAGCAGGCCGATTTCACTGTGGCCGATGTGGCGGTAAAGCCCATGAAGCGCACTCCGGCGCCTCCCTTCACCACGAGCACGCTGCAGCAGGAGGCCGCACGCAAGCTGGGTTTGTCAGTGAAGCAGACCATGCGTTTGGCACAGCGCCTTTACGAGGAAGGTTTGATCACCTACATGCGTACCGACTCGGTCAACCTGAGCAACCTGGCGCTGGGAACCATCAGCAAGGAAATCAAGGAGAACTTGGGCGAGCAGTACCTCAAGGTGCGCCATTACCGCACGACAAGCAAGGGCGCCCAGGAAGCCCATGAGGCCATCCGCCCCACTTACATCAGTAACCACACCATCACTGGCACACCCCAGGAGAAGAAACTCTATGACCTTATCTGGAAGCGCACGATCGCTTCACAGATGGCCGATGCCGAATTAGAGAAGACCACGGTCAACATCTCGGTCAGCGGCAAGAAGGAAATTTTTGTTGCCGAGGGTGAGGTCATCAAGTTTGATGGCTTCCTCAAGGTGTACTTTGAGAGCGTTGACGATAATGAGAAGGCAAACCATGAGCTCCGCACGCTGCCTGCATTGGCTCGCAACGACGAGTTAAAGGCGTTGGCCATCACTGCAACGCAGCGCTTCACACAGCTGCCTAACCGTTATACCGAGGCTTCGCTCGTGCGCCGACTGGAGGAGTTGGGCATTGGCCGTCCCTCGACCTATGCGCCCATCATCTCGACGATCCAAGACCGTGACTATGTCGAGAGGGGAGAGGACAAGGGGCACAAGCGCGAGTATGAAATCATCACCCTCAAGGATGGCAAGATCTCTAAGGGGAAGAAGAGTGAACTCTATGGCGTGGAGAAAGGCAAACTCGTGCCCACCGATGTCGGTATGGTCGTTAACGACTTCCTGGTCAAGTATTTCCCGTCGATCATGGACTATAACTTCACAGCCAAGGTCGAGAACGAATTTGACGAGGTGGCCAAGGGCAATGTCGTTTGGAACAAGGAGATTGCCGACTTCTACGAGGACTTCCATCCCACCATAAACGACGTCTCGTCGATGCGACTTGAGCACAAGGTGGGAGAGCGACTGCTTGGAAATGACCCCAAGACAGGGCTGCCCATCATGGTCAAGATTGGTCGATACGGGCCTTTGGTGCAGATGGGTACGGCCGACAATGAGGTCAAGCCACGTTTTGCCTCTCTACAGCGCGGGCAGAGCATCGAAACCCTCACCCTCGACGAGGCAATAAAACTCTTTGACTTGCCCCGAGACCTGGGTGAGTTTGAGGACGCAACCGTCACGATCGGCGTTGGCCATTATGGTCCTTACGTGAAGCACAATGGCAAGTTTGTGTCCATCCCTAAGGAGATGTCACCAACTTCAATCACCCTCGACGAGGCCGTTGGTCTCATCAAGGCTCATCGCGAAGCCGAGGCCAAAAAGGTCCTTAAGGCTTTTGATGAGAACCCCGACATCAAGGTGATGAATGGACGTTTCGGTCCCTACATTGTGTATAAGAAGCAGAACGTGAAGATACCTAAGGGAAAAGATGCCGAGTCGCTCACGCTCGAGGACTGCATGGCTATTGTTGCCGATGAGTCCAACATCTCCAAAGGCTCCGCCAGCAAACGGGCTGCACGAACCCGTTCTACAGCCAAGAAATCAACAACTAAGAAATAATTTGCTTAAAGTCTTACTTGAGATCGTGCAGCACAATCTGTTGACGTGCGGTCTCTTGTCATTCTTAGGCGAAGTGGCTGGTAAAATGTATTCAGTCCAAATAAGGAAAATAATTTCTTTTTAGGGCTCGTAATAAAAAAAATCGTCGTAATTTTACCGACTGGAGAGGATTTAGCTAGAGTCCAATGGGTTCCGCAACCCCTCTTCGTAAAACCCACTGCATTGATTAATAGTGATTTACAACCCTATTCTTCAAGTAAAATTGATGTTTTAAGGTCGCTTTTCGGGCGGTGGAAAGTAAGATTGATAACAACTAAAACAAACCAAACAAAAAAAGTTTAAAATTATGTCTTTTTTCAAATCCATTAAGAGTGCTTTCGGTGGCTCGGATGGCGAGGACTATGATGTTTTTGGCCAGCCCACCACGTTTGTCAACCCCTTCAGCAAGGACAAGAATCTGGTAGAGAGGGAACATGACCAGGAGGAGCTTCAGATAGAAGTGAGTCAACAAGAGGAATATGCCATCGACGCTGAGTATGCCGACAAGGCTGCGCGACTCATGAACGAGCACACCCAGGCGGTTATCGACATGATTAAGGGCACTTGGAAGAAAGAGCGTGAAGACCTTCTCAAGGTTGTCGAGGATGCCAAGAAGAGCATCGAAGAGAACAACGAGAAGATGAAGGTGAACGAGGCCAACAAGCGCCAGGCTCAAACCAGAGCTAATGACCTCTCGGCTAAAATCGCCGAGCTCGAGGCCGACCACGATAAAATTGAACTCGAAAAGAAGAGTCTCGAGAGCCGCATCAAGGCCATGGAGGCCCGTGGCGATGGCTCCGATGAGCTCAATAAGAAAATCGAGGAACAGGATGCCACCATTGAGAACCTGAAGAAACAGCTGGCCGAGAAAGATGCCGAGATCGAACGTCTTGATAATATGCCCATGCCTGCCGATGACGGACCAACGATCGAGCAACTCAACGAGCAGATTGTGCAGCGTGACGAGCTCATCGAGCGATTGAGGGCCAACACGTCCGAGATGGAGGAGCGCCTCAATGCCGCAGCCGAGGAGTTGAAGGCTGCCGAAGAACTGCAAAAGACCGTTGAGCAGGTCGAGGAGTTCAAGGACAAGAAAAACTCTGAGATCGCCTCATTGCGTCAACAGATCATTGACCTGCAAAAACGAGCATCAGAGTTTGATGAGCAGCGCAAGAAAATGGTTGTCCTCGTGGACGAGAACGATGGACTCAACAAGACCATCGAGCAGCTTGAGCAAACGGCCAAGCAGAATGCCGAAGTACAGAATCGCCGCAGCATCGAGACCGGCAACATCATCGATGGCTTGAAGCAGCAGCTGGCTGCAGCCAACGCCCTTGCCGAGGATTTCAAGCGTAAATATAACTCGCTGAGTGTTGACGGTAACGAGCGCGCCGCTAACTTCGCTAAGATTACCGCCGAGCGTGACGACATCAAGGCCGAGCTCAAGCGCACTCAAGTCACCCTGCAAAAGAAGCAGCACGAAGCTCAAGCTATGAACGACGCCATTGCCGAGAAGGACCGTCGCATTGCTGCCTTGACCCAGCAGGTCGAGGAGTTGAGCAGCGCTCGCACCGTTGCGCAGGCCCCGGCTGCCGATGCGCTCTTTGGCGCTGAGGAGATGGCTGGCAAATCGATCCCCCAGGATGATCCCGCAATGCGTGCCTTGGACGATATCGATTGGGAGGACGACGGCTCGATGCCGCCCCATCCCGGTGAAGATCCCCGCCAGCTCTCGCTCTTCTAATTAATGTTGGCTTTTTTATACATTATAAATATAAAAAGAAATTTTTCGTTTTTTGGGTGATTGGGATAGCTCGTTCAGGGCTGTCCCTTTCTTGTTCCCGCTGGTCGCCAGCGACTGCTCTGAAAAATGGGGCCATCATTGCAGTAACAATTGCACATTTTTATATTACCACAAACAACGATATGATAAAACCTTCGCCCCTTCGCGTGGGGCTGAACTTCTGAATGCTTGCTCCCTCTCCGTTTTGTCCGTTCCCTCCGTTGGCCTTTCTTATTGTCATTGACATGCTTTGAGTGTCGGTTATACCTTTGTTCAGCGAGTGTATCTCTGCACTTTTAACAGTTCGTTAACAATCCCGCACGCCTCTCCTCTTAAATTACCTAAATCCACAATCGCTGATAATGAGCGATTTAGTAAAATGTCGCCATGATACTTGTCATGGTCGTCATTGCTGTAGTGCCAGTTGTTTGAAAAAGGGTGCGGATGCCTCTCTAACACCTAA
>Ga0247611_10004676_pt1 | contig 18757 bp, 31 predicted proteins | sample 177DNAGHGhighgp2_FD_192422 | JGI IMG/M metagenome (GOLD analysis project Ga0247611, IMG submission 192422) | Sheep rumen microbial communities from Palmerston North, Manawatu-Wanganui, New Zealand - 1770 DNA GHGhigh gp2 | ecosystem: Host-associated > Mammals > Digestive system > Stomach > Rumen... | reverse complement strand
AACGGGTGGTGCTATTCCGGCGATTTTCGATTGGGAGCCAGAAAGATCGTTTAGGTTTAAACTTAGCGGACTTCTTACTGCCGCACCGGTAAAGTTGTCTATATCAGGCCCTTTGCTCAACCCGTATTGGACGCATAGCTTATTAAGTGGGACCACAGAGACGGTCATTAGTACTGGCAGATTTATTACTTCTCAAACAGATCGTATCGAAATCGAAGCTGATTCAAAGTTAATAATCGACAACACCGATGGAAACTACATACTGGCTAAAGAGACCCCTAGCGGAAACCGAATAGATTTATATTCTAAACGCGATTTTGGTACGGATTGTTTTTTAAATATGCGAAATGGCGACAATATTATAGCGATCGGATCAGAAGGTTCTTTTTTCCCAGAAAGCATAGTCGCTGAGGTGCACGAGCTTTATGCAACAATATAGAATTGAGTTTTTTAAGAATAGCTATGCCGAGCATTCAAATGGAAGAAAATTAGAATACGTGCATCATGACTTCATGAGTGACGTGGCGATCGATGACGACTATTTATCTATCTCGTCAACTGTCGTTAGTATTAGTCCGACAACTAAGGTTGGGATTGGGAACATTGTACGTATTTTAAGGGAAGAGCAAGACTATTTTTTTGGAATTGTGTCTGACGTGTCTAACGCCGAAAAGGAGACTAGGATTACATTTAAGCCTTTTATCTCTATATTTGACGAGGACATTCTGTTTGATGTTACCGACCAAACTTATCTAACAGAAGCTGCCGGAAAAACACTTGAAGAAACGCTTAAGAAGTACATAACGAACTACTATATATCTAATAGCGATTACTTACAGGATTATCCGATGTCTATTACCATTCCAGACAGTCAGTATTTGACTAAAAACTGGGGGTTTGGGTTGTATGCCGATAATGAGGATTCAACGATTATCACGGTTAACCTGTATAGAGAACTCGTTGTACAAGCATTAAAATCGTTCGGTGTTTCTGTTGTATTTCGTCCGAATTTCTCTACAGGAAAGATCGCGGTTACAATAAGCAAGATTAGCCAACAAACGCATGTAGACGCTGATTTAGACAACGTTACCGTCAAGACATTTAAAGTTAATGAGCGGGCAGCAAACATTAACAAGTTAACCGTCTATGACACAGTTACGTCATATTCTCTTGACTATTATGTCCATCCAGACATGTCGTACGGAAGGACAGACGCAGACAAGAGTCAAAACCGCGTGACACCGGTGAACCGCGCTATTAGATCAGTAACCATTTCTGGCACATATTCCGAGGATCCGTTAACAGATTTTATGTACGAAGCAGACGCCGCTGCTTATGAAGAACTGAGCGGTATTGAATGGAACAATCTGATAGAACTCGATTGTATGCCGAACGATTCTATTATCAATCCAATGGCTATGCGAATAGGTCAAAAAGTAGCAATTCACTACAACAAAATTGCGTACACGACCATATTGACTGGTAAAGCCATTACCTATGAGACCGTTACTCTTAAATTTGGCTCTGAGCGTATAGCGTTTTCAAAGAAACGAAAGTGAAAGGAGAGATAGCATGAACCTCGCTGACGGTAGGATATATCCTACTAAAGAAATGAAAGCCGTCGACATGGCCGAGGTTGTAAGAGCTTCCGTTGCTGAAGACGGCGTATTACAGGGATGTCGTTTTCATATAGACGGTGAAAAGCTGCTTATGTCGCCTGGCCGCATTCTGATTCGAGGCAGACTTGGAGTGTTCGAGCCTCATCCAGAGTATGTAGATCCTGATTCTGGAGATACCGTTAATCCTGGGTCTTTAGATACAGAAAACTACATCAACATAAATCTTCCCACGCCTTCGGGATGGGCTAATGACGCCGAACGTTATATTTGTGTCGTATACAATCCTAGTCGTACTCCAGCACAAGGAGAATCCGAAGATCAGGCTAAAGAAAAAATGTATATCGAGTTGCTGAATAACACTCAGATAGACAACATGATGTCTCCCGCAGGCTCTATTTATGACCCGGCTAAGCATACTGGAGACGATGACTGGGACGCGAATTTCAATACGAGGCCGTACGGCGCTATCTTGAAGCTCGGCTTTGTTAAGATCAGCCGTGTTAACGGGCAGCCGCATAGCTTGGACAACGATAAAACCAAATATCCGGCATACGCTTTTCACACTAATAAAACGTATGTAGATGGTAAAATCTCAGAAGTCACGTCTACCGAAACCAAACATTTTAATCTGCTTAAGAAAAGAGACGTATATCTTACTCCAAACCGAGTAGATTCTTACATGGGCCGGCACCAGATCGCATTTTTTAGAAACAGTACGCTGACTGTAGACAACGTGGTTGTGAACGCTACGTCGGCCTTAACTTTAACTTTAAGACGCGAAATCGGAAGCACGGCGCTATTGTACGAGAAGGGAAAGACCGCGCCGTCAACTCCGGCAAACACGCCTTATGTGCTTCTAGAAAGGCAAACCAATGGAACATATTCGGTAATCAGTGAAAGCCCAGGTCCGGATCCAAGAAAGCAATCGCCATTTCCGACAGAAACATACGAAGGTCAGACTTTCTATACTGAGCTTAATACTCCGGAACTACACAGAGGCATCGTCGGGATTAGAATCCTAAACGCTACTACAGAAGGAAAGGGTTCCGCAAACTGTGTCTTACAGTCTTACTGGTCTGATATTTACAGCGGATCGAATTGGCCTAACCTTGATTGGAGAGGCCACATTTATGTATCTATTCGTAATCTTGGTTCATCGGTTGCCAGGGTTAAACTCGAGATAACGTCTCTCTATGTAAGAAACTCAGACTACAACTATCCGACGTCGTAATAACAGGAGGACTACATGGCTATTAACACACTTATTTCTGAAGTCACCCTGGACGTTTACGACCATGATACGACGCCTTCAGTAATTAAAACCATTGCTCTCGACAACCAGACTCGATTTGTTCATGCGTATTTGCAGAGCCATGGCACAGACATTTATCAACCCGATCTAACGGCCAATGTAACTCTCACCGCGCTTCGTCCCGATAAGGTTGCGGCGGAAGTTGCTGGTTCAGTTATTGAACTGGTTCCGGCTGGCGAGGATCACGAGGAGTATCAGGAGGACGAACAGGGCAATCCCATTACGGTCATTGTCCCTGGTGATCCGGCAATCTACGGCCTTAGCGCGGAAATTACTCAGGCGATGATCGCGGTTCAAGGAATCGTTCTCTTCCAATTCAAAATGGAAAGCGGAAACGAGGTTCTTCGTACCGAGATCTTCAAAGCCGACAATGGACGAGCTCTGGACGCAGACGCAACCGAATGGGCTGATGAGTATCAGGGCTATAATCTGGATGAACTTGTAGAGAAGGTAGATTTTATTGGCGAGGTTATTCGTCAGGCAGTTATAGGCGATATTTCCTTGGACGATGCTATCCTGGAGACTCATGTATACATTGATCATAGACTCTCCGTACATGATAACGGTATTTATATTAATACGTAAGGAGGCATAAGTGTCTAAACCGAAACTTCATATTTTCATTCCCGGTCTTCCGCAGAGGGATTACGAGTATCGTCGTGGCGACAGTGTTCTGGTTTACGACGACCTTGGAAACGCTGTCCTGATTGACGGCGGCGAATGGGAACTCTTTGTGGAGATGCTCGCTTTTATGAAGGCTAAGGGCATCAAACACATTTGCTATATTTTGACTCACTGGCACGGGGACCACGATTGCGGACTTCAGTACGTACTCGAGGATCCCTATATTATTGTCGATGAGATCTACGCTCCTAATCCTGAAGAGCTGAAGCTCGTTCCAAAGGATGGCGGCTATGATGAGTACAAACGTGCTATGCGTCGCATCAACCTGGCCAAGGAGCTTAAGAAGAAGATCGTATATCCTACACCTGGCAAGAGAGTCGGTCATTGGGTAGGAAAGATCAGAGTATGGATGTGGCGTAGGAAAGCTAACCCTGCAGACTATGTTGACTATCAGGTTAATAACACGTCGATGCAGGTTTACTTCCCGGACCTTGAATTCCTGGCTCCAGGCGATGCTATTACTACGATAAAATACTTCTTTAAGTTCATCGATCAGGATAAGAACGAATGGCCTATCATCGGTTTCCTCATTAACCACCATGGTAACGGTATTGGGGACGATGCTCCAGAGTATCAGAAGCGGGGCGCTAAGATCTGCTGGTATAGTGACTGGGAGCCCAAGGGTGTCGGTATCGGTGGTACGAACTTTAGTAAGCACGGAGCTGGCAAGTGTAAGCCGCTTTTCTGGACTCTCAGACCTTTCCAGAATCTCCATATTACAGCTGATGGTGAAGGGCACGTGACGTGGAAGCAGGGAGATAAGTCGTACACGTTTGATATTTCTTACGGTGCTTCTCCTAAAAAGGAAGAGCCAAAAGAGGATCCCAAAAATTCCCCGGGTGGAAATTCTCCAAAGCTTCGCGACATGTCTACGCTGTTTGGAGTCGATGTGGGATATTCGCAAGGGCGTATCAATTGGGATAAGCTCGCTCCTCACATCGATTTCGCTATTATTGAGTGCGGTTATGGCCAGAACAGAACTGATCAGGACGATGCTCAATGGAAGAGAAATACGTCCGAATGCGAGAGGCTCGGTATTCCGTACACGCTATATATTTACAGCTATGCTGGAACGGCAGGTAAGGCGTCCGGTGAAGCAGATCATATTTTAAGGATTGCCAACGGACTTCAGATCTCTCTTCCCCTGTACTATGACATCGAGGAATCTTCCTGTAAGCCTGTTGCTTCGGCGATCATGGATATTTGGGCGACTAAGATTGAGAAGGCTGGTTATTGGGCAGGTGTCTATACCGGAGAATATTACTGGAACTCTTCTAACCTCAAGGGCTGCGAACGCTATACCAAGTGGATTGCTAAGTACGGCGCTAATAACGGCAAGATGGGTAATCCGCCTAATGTCTCTAATGTTGATATTTGGCAGTACTCGTCTAAGGGATCTCTTCCCGGCGTGTACAGCGATGGCCTTGACATCAACATCATGTACAAAGACCTTATCAAAGATGTAACTGGCAAGGATTATATTCAGGCCGCTAAGGATGTCTGGGCTGACAAGTACGGCGGTGGCGAAGATCGCGTAGAGAAACTTACAGCTGAAGATTTCGACCCACGGATCGTTCAACATTTCGTAAATAGAATGAAGGCATAATGTATATTTATCACAACGCAAATCCTTTAAACAAAAACACTGGCGATTGTGTAATCAGGGCCATCAGTACTGTCACTGGAATACATTGGCACGATGTATTTTCTGACCTAGCTGAAACGGCAAACGTCAATTGTCAGATGATGGATGACAATGTCAACTGGCATTCATATTTAAATAGGCTTGGCTACAAAATTCGTCCGATCAACTGGCCCTGTGCTCAGATTAGTCAGTTTTGTAGGTGCTTCCCTGAGGGGCAATACATTTTAGGCACGGGAAAGCATGTTGTAGCAGTAATAGACGGCAACTACTACGATACCTGGGATTCGGGTAACGAGTATGCCGTCTTTTATTGGAAAATAGAGGGATAGAAAGGAGAAACTATGCCTACTAACTTTAATCAGTATCAGGTACCTCAGACTATTACTATGTTTACTGTTCACGGAGAAGAAGGAGCAAACGCATTTCCGGTGGCTCCAGGACAGAAAGTAACGCTAATCGATGCCGACAACGCGGTTATTTATGTCAAGAGCGCTAACCAGTTTGGCCAGGCTCTTCCGCTTGAAGTCTACGACATGGTTTTCAGGAAGCCGCCTGTACCAGAAGCTCCAGTAGCTGCGCCTTCGATGAGCAAGGACGAGATCGTAAATGAGGTCAACAGTGCGGTTAAAACTGCTCTTCAGAAGTATTTTCCGCAGATAAACTTTAATGACTAAGGAGGCGCCATGAATCCTATATTTGGTAATAATCAGGCTGGAAACGTATTTGGCCCTTTTGGCGGCATGATGAACTTCATGAATCAGATTAATCAGTTTCGGCAAGGAATCCAGGGTAATCCGCAGCAAATGGTTCAGAACATGCTTCAAAATGGGCAGATGAGCCAGGAACAGTTCAACCAGCTTAGCGGTATGGCCCAGCAGATCATGCCGTTTATGAGGAGATAGCAATGGCATTAACAGACTTTGATACCCCCTTAAGCAATGTGGAGGCTATATTGCAAAATGCTCTCGGCGCAGAGAATGAAGTCGTCCCTCAGTCCAGGGTAGAAGAGCTTTTGGACAGGCTCGATAAGGCGCTCGAGGAAATGGATGTTGGAACCACCTCCAATGTCATCACGCGGGTTGAAGATAACAAGATTAAGCTCATATCTAAGGAAGGAGGTGGGCAGTAATGGCTATTACAATGGATGGCATATTTGTTAACGGACAAAAAGCGACTTTCCGTCCTGAGGATATTCTTAGTGGCGACGCATCTGACTATACCAAGGAGATCGGACCCGCTGTAGAAGCGTGGCTGGAAGAGAACGTCACGGGCGGCGAGCAGGTAACAGATACTACGCTTACTTTGCCTGGCGTACCGGCTGATTCGAAGACCGTTGGGGATCAGCTTTCCGGCGTAAAGGAAGATTTAACCGACATCACAGGTAATTCTGGAATCAATATGGTAGAAGGCGGCTATATTGTTTGCAACATTACGTCTGGAATTGACATTAACGCATCTGTTGCGAACGCTGGGTATAGACATGCGGCTGTTCCATGCTCAAATGGAGATAAATTCATAGTAAACGCAAAAGGCGCAAGCGCTGGTAGAGCATATGCTTTTGTCGATGCTTCTGGTAATTTGATTGAAAACGCGAGTCAAAATGTAACCGTTGTAAATAAATTACTGGTTGCACCACAAAACGCGGCGTATCTGATTATTAACGACAATAATACAGGTGCGGTATCATACGTTGGCGAACTTGTGAAAAGCAAAGTAAACTCGCTAATAACAAATGGAAACTTTTTGAACTACATCTGGGAACGCGGCTCCATCAACTCAACAACGGGGCGCGAGACAACCAGTATTGTTGACAAGGTACGCACAAGCTATATCAGCGTGACAGGTGGAGAGAAAATATTTGTTGATTATGACCCAGATGAATCGATATGCTATATTTTTGAATTTTCCGACAGCTACTACGGCGGGTTTGTACGCGCAAATACTCTAACAGGCTCTACTCTTTATACTGTACCTTCTGGAATCAATTATGTTCGCATTATATTAGGTGCAAAAAATGGCAGTGAAGTACAACTCGATTACGCGAGAAATGTTAAAATCACAGAACAAATAATATCAGCCAACTTAATTTATGCCAATGGCGCTAATATGCCCATAACGTTTACAACTGGGAACTACATGGCATCAGACGGTGCCCATGCCGCATCTGGATGGTGCTATACGTCTAATATCCCATGTAAATATGGGCAGATCTTAAAAGTACAGAACAGCTATTCAGCAGACTATCGACCTGTGTTTTTCTTCGATGTAAACAATAAATGCGTTGGATTCTACGACACAGGTCTGAATAATGGACTGATTGAGGAGTTTTCTGTCACAGTGCCAGAAGGCGCAACGCATGCCGTAGTAAATTCCAGAAGTGAGGGAAGAGAAAATCTTGCTGTAAGTATAGCAGATACAAATGTGCCACTGGCTGACGATATAGCGATGAAGTCGTGGCAGAATATATCAATAAAAACTGGACACAAACTTATTGATATGTTCTCAAAGATTAAAGCGGCAGGACCTTTATTTACTATTGTCGATGATGACGGACGTAACTTAACGCAAATCACAAACTTCCATCGTGTTGTCTCTGCGGCTGGCATTGTTGGATGCAACGCACTTGCTACTAAATTCATCGAAAATATGAACGAAACGGACAGGGCAATCTTTATAGATACGCTAAAAGCGTATGAAGCTGATGGATTTCAGAACGTCTTGCACTGCTATGATCATGATCTCTGGGAATCGAGTATAAATAGCACAATGACAAGAGCCGAACAATTCGCGGCTATTACAAGTGACATTTCCAAAGGCATTCGCGACATGGAATCTACCGGCTTTATTAACTGGAAGCATTGGATTGTTCCACAGGGCAAAACGGACTTAGAATGTACAGAAACGTGTGCGAGAAATTTGGGCTTTAATGCCGCGTATGACGTTGCAAACAGAAGCTTTAACCACTTTGCTAATCGAGATAATTTATACAGACGATATAGCATTCCACGGATGGAGTTATATCCAGAAGATGAAGGACATAGTGGATTAACATTACAACTTATCAAAAACGAAGCTGATATATGTACAGAGACTGGTGGGTGGCTTATAGTATGCACACATTTTTATCAGCCCGGATGGACAAATAATGACCCTACATTCAGCAGAGTTACAGAAATGATAAATTATATAATGGGGTTAGGCTTTAAAAATGTGACTCTTTCTGGCGGTATGTCATACTTTGAAGACATTTATCGTATGTATGGATTGTTCTAAGAAGTAACTTAAAGGACACTTTAATCTGATTTCTCTAGCAAATCGTTAGCCATATATCCTCGCTGCCAATCAATTTATATTCTCTCCTCGTAGAAAGAAGGTGATTCCGTTGTTCTAGATCACCTTTGATTACAATTGAATATTGTTTATAAAGCCATGGGAAAGAGCTCGCCTGTGGCTTTTTTGTTACTAGAATTTTTCAACTTTTTATATCTAAGGAGGACTAATTATGTCTCTTACTGATAATGGAAACAACGGAATGGTAATGCCGGTTTCTCCTATGTACGGTGGAGGCGGTAACGGCGGATTCTGTGGTTATGGCGGCTATGGAGACGGCCTCTTCTGGATCATCATTTTGTTCCTCTTTGCGGCAATGAGCGGTGGCTGGGGGAATGGCTTTGGCAATAACGGTGCCGGTACGATCCTTCCTTTCATGATGAACAACGCGGGTCAGTCTGAGGTCCAGCGTGTCGTTGATCAGCAGTCGGTTATGACGGGTATTTCTGCTCTGTCAGCGGCTCAGGCCAATGGCTTTGCGAATGCTGAGATCTCCAGATGCAACGGGCTTTACAACGTGACCAGCCAGCTCAACAATATCGCTATGACTCAGCAGAATTGCTGTTGCGAGAATAGACAGGCAGTAGCAGATCTGAAGTATACCATGGCTCAGGAAGCAGCGGCAACAAGAGCTAATACCGACGCCAAGGTACAGGGCGTAATGGATAAACTCTGCCAGCTTGAGATGGACGGTATGAGACAGAACTATGAGAATCGTATTGCAACTCTTACCGCCAATTATGACAACCGCATTTCCGGCATGCAGAACACGATCGATTCCCTCCGCACCATGAATTCCAACGCGAGATTTGATGCCTCCCAGAATGCTCAGACGGCTGCTATTCAGGCCGGTCAGAGAACCCTCGCCAATGAGATCGAGCAGTATGTTCTTCCGACTGCAAAGCCTGCTTATATCGTCCAGAACCCCAACTGCTGTGCTCCTCAGACCTTCGGGTGCGGCGGCTGCGCTGTAGCTTAAGGAGGTCCTATGGAAGAGATCTACAGCATCGTATCCCAGTTTCATTTCCGCAATGAGCTGTGGGTACTGTTTATTCCGCTTGGGCTGATGGCGATCGATATTCTTACAGGAATCATCAAGGCTTGGGCTCAGAACGATTTCAAGTCTAAGATCATGAGGGCCGGTCTTGCCAAGAAAGCTGAGGAGATTCTGATCCTGATTGCTGGCGAGCTTATTACGTTCGGGCTTATGCTTCCGAGTGTGATCATGAACGGCGTGTCTTTCTACATTATATTTATGGAGGGCATGTCTATCCTTGAGAATGTAGACCAGCTTGGCATTCCGATCCCTAAGTTCGTCAAGGATGTGATCAACAACACTAACGAGCAGCTCCAGAATGGCCCCAAGCACAAAGAGGAAGAATAGGAGGTTTGTTTATGGCTATTTTAGACGAACTTAAAGTGAAGGCTGACGGTAAGGCCGATAAAGCCAATACCATCGAGGAAGCTATAGCTATGATGGAGTTTGGCGGAGGAAGCTCTAGCGGCGGGGTTTTCGTTGTGAAAACAGTACAAGACGAAAGCACAATGACATTAGATAAAACATGGCAGGAAATTCATGATGCTATACTGAGCAAGATTTGCGTTGTAGTTTTAACTGATAATAACACCGTTCATCAAGTGCTAATCACGGACGTAGGTGTAGGCCCAGACTATTTCGTTAAGCTTGGGGAATCCACTTGCAGGACAAGTACGGCAAACGGATATCCTGTAGTGAGCGTAGACCAAGGATAATAAGGAGGAAAAATATGGCAGAGTATGTATACGCTGAGGAACAGACAGTAGCGTCTGGTCAGAATGTATTATTTCAGGAATCCATTCCGTGCAACAAGGGTTATGTGCTGCACAGGCCTGGATCAGGGATTCTTACTCTCCGTTCGCCGTACAATCCCTGCGCACAGTTTGCGAGATATTTCGTAGAGTTTAACGGTAACATCGCAGTACCTGAAGGAGAGACACCTGGAGAGATCTCGCTGGCCCTTGCTATTAACGGGGAAGCAATTCAGACATCTATCGCCCGAGTTACTCCGACTGCGGCTGAAGCGTTTTTCAATGTTACATGTGTGGCATTCATCACCGTACCTGTGAGATGCTGCACGTCTATTTCTGTTGAGAACACATCGACGATTCCGGTTACCGTTGCTAATGCAAATCTTGTGGTAAACCGCGTAGCTTAAGGGAGGAGAGACATATGTTAAATACCGAACAGAAGAAAATTTTGATGGATCACGTCGATATGCTTTGTAAACAGGTCGACAAGATGAATAAGAAGGGCGACATTACCCCGGACGAGCTCAAGCGGTCTATGGACGTTTTTGATATTATCAAAGACCACGAGGTGATCTGCGCAATGGAAGAGTATGGTCAGGATCCGGAGCAGGAGTTATATTCTTCCACAGGAATGTACGGAAGGAACTCCAGAGGACCTGTACATGATCCTATGAGAATGGGCATGCCTTACAATCCGGCTCCCATGTATAGTGCAACCGGGAGAGATTCCATGGGAAGGTACTCGTCTACGGGATATTCCAGAGACGACAGCGCTAAACAGGCCATGCGTCATGATCTGGAAATGAAGATGGCAAATGCACGTAACGATGAAGAGCGCCAGATGTACATGCGCATGATGGACGCTCTGTGAGGAGGAATATATGGCTACAATTTTAGAGAAACTCCAGGAAAAGTATCCTAATGCAGAAGGGATCGATGATGCAAGAAATATCGCAGAGGCAGTCGCAGCTATCAATGGCGTAGGCGGAAGAGGAGCAGGCGCTATCGCAGATCAGATTGAGATTTCCTATACCGTGTCGTTTGACGCCGGTCTTGGAACTGGATCAATTGACAGCATGACCGGAACTTATATTACTCCGATCACTCTTCCCGATGGCTCTGATCTTACGGCTCCTGAAGACTATGAGTTTGCTGGCTGGGCAACTGAGTCTGACGCTACTGAGCCTGACGTAACAAGCCCGTATACTCCTACAGAAGACGTTACCCTGTATGCCATCTATACGGAGATTGAGGAAGAGGAAGAACCGGCTAATCCTTGAGAACTATTTCCCTACATGCATATATAGTTCACGGTAGGGCAATTTGTCACGAATTTGGTCATGGGTATCGGCTAATGCTGTAACTTAGGGCCAAATGACAGGTTGCTCGCGGGTTCGAATCCCGTTGTCTCCATTTGGGAGAAAAAGCTGGGGCGGTCGATAAGGCTACCCCAGCTATTTTATTACCATTTCTGGGATTAGATTCTTACAATTGCTATTAATTTTTCATATTTTAGAGTCTAATTTGTCACGAATTTGGTCACAGAATCGAAGTGATTTAGAGCCCTGTCCGTAAGAGCAGCGGTTTCATCAGAAATGGTGTGGCGATATACATAGATGAGAACGTCAGGAGTTGACCATCCGCCGCGTTCCATTATGTATGCATCAGGGAGCCCATTGGCATGAAGCGTGGAAACACAGTAATGGCGAGTGGAATGGAATGTATATACGTCTTCTAACCAAATGCGACTTTGAATGTTCCTGATGGTAGTTGTTCGATTTTAATATATTCTCCTTTCAAAAATTACAGCTCCTTATATGAAAAGGAGGTGACAAGATGAAAAAACAAGATATTTACAGAGGATGCAAAAAAGACGCTCTTAGTGAATTCTCGCATCAGTTTGCTTGTTGGGCCAACAATCATAGAGGTTGGGCTAAAGCAAAGAAGAGTGAAAAGCGCAGGGCAAAACATATTGAAAAGCGCAGCCTCAGAAGAATTATTGATGAGTCTTAACGGCTCCTTTTTTTTGTTAGCGCGCACTAACTACAGTTCCTAAAGTGACAATAATGTCGCAAAAAGGAGGAATCTATGAGAAACTTTATAGAGAACTTAAATAAAGGTCAGAAAGCAGCATTGGTTATAGTCCTGACCATGGCATTGCTTGGCGAGACAATCAGCGGCGTATTGACGGTGTTCCTGGGCTATGGATTAGCTCAGGCAACTGTAATCGGTATGCTGGTTTCATTTGTCGGCACAGCAGTGTTCATGACCATATTGGGACTGCTATTGATGCTGCTTGGCATGGTCGATGTGTGAGGTTCGCGAGGAGTCTTAACGGCTCCTCCTTTTTTCTCCTTTTTGTGTTGCGCATAATTTACAAGGGATGTAGTAGAAAAGTAAACAAATTGTTTTCAAATACAGGAGGTAAATTATGAACACACTGACAAGAGGAGAAAAAATAGACCGAGCATTGGAGACAGCAAAGTGCTGGTTCATCAGGACATTCCTGGTGATCTGGGCTTTACTGACACTTAGCTTGGGTCTGGGCTATGTTGTCAGTAGCCATAGGGTTACTGAATTGGAGAAAAGGATTGAGTATTTTGAGGAAAAAGAGTTGAAGACCGTAACGGTCGACGAGAAGGATGTGGTATACATCTGGAACCGTTGATCGGGGGCTTCGGCTCCTTTTCTTTTTGTTTATATTTTACAGCTCCTCTAATAGAAAGGAGGAAAGAGACTATGGTAGGAATAGCATTTATCGGGTTCGTGCTCGGAGTTATATTTGCCATTGACGGCGAATCGGCTTTCGGGTGTGAGGAAACCCGAATCGAGATCGGTTAATGCCGGTCTCTTTCTTTTTGCGCAGAAATTGCAAGGGATATAGTAGAAAGACTATATACGTAAATTCGTGGGAAGATGAAGCAGTAACCAGTCTGCGTGATCGTACGGCTCGAAAGAGTGCGAGGTTATGGCCCAGTCTTTATTTTTTTTTTTTACCGCACACAGGTGACTAGAAAGGAGTGTAATATGTCAGAGTTTTTTATTTTTGTAGCGATAACAGTAGTGTGCGTAGGCGCTACATTACTTGCCGGCTATGCTATGGGAAGAAGAAACAAACCCAAAGTTCATATTTCCGGCAGGCTGCTGATCGACACACGTGGCAAGAAAGATCGCTGGACTATATTTTTTGACGATGATCTGGGCGATGTGGAGAAGATGGATAAGGTCATTCTCCGCGTTGAGAGATTCGAGTGATATTTACAGAGGCTATAGTGCAGCAAAGTTTAATTGTGAAAGGAGCTAAGATGGTAGAAGTCATGGAAGGCATTAGCTTAGTGGAAGTGCAGGCGAACTTGGTCGAGACGATCAACAATGGTGATGTCGACGAGGCAACGCTCAAAGTGTTCGACAGCGTCAACAAGGCGCTCGCTGAAGAACGCAAAGCCGTAAACGAGTCGAATCGGATCGACGCTGAACTGCAGAAGGCACAGATTGATGCCGACGCGCAGGTACAGCGGGCGAAAGAGGAGACTAAAGGCGATGCGATCAGAGGCGCGTGTCAGATCGGCGCGGCAGTCTTAGGCGGGGCGGCAAGTCTCGTGGGTATCGCGATTATCAGAAATGATGAGCTCGCAGATCGCCTGTGCAGGAGCGGTGCTATGAGCTTACTTATCAAGCCTTTCATCAAGTAAGGCTGTGGAGGGGCATCCATTACGGGTGCTCTTCCTTTTTCTAATTGCTGTGTTGCGCAGAAATTACAAGTCCTTTAGTAGAAGTATTAACAACCACAAGGAGGTAACATTATGTACGCAAAACTTTTAGACAAGAAAAAGAAAGGCAACTATATTTTCGTTATCGTTCGTGATAACGGAAGTTACTACTTCTACAGAAGAAGAACTACTTGGGGCCCGATGCCCTTTGACAGGTTTGACAGAGGAACAAACCAGTTCGTCCATGCGACTGGCAACCAGTATTTTGACTATAAGTTAGGATGCTGGCGCGATGAGTACGAGGACGATCTGGAGTATGAACTCTGTCAGGTCATCTGATAAGGACAGAGGGGTCGCTTAACAGCGGCTCTTCTTTTTTTTCAGCAACATCTACAGCCTCCATAATAGGAGGTGACGAGTATGAGTAGTATTAAGCGTAAATACGACGGGCTCGATGTTGCCGAAATGAGCGCTATGATTTCTGTAAACGACATGATGAGATACGTGTACAGGCTAGCATATGAGAAACCAACGCCTAACGAAAGAGATAGGCTGTTGAGCGTCATAGACACCTGTGCTGAAGACTTAAAATGTCTAGTATACAGAACGGCGTACAAGGGCAAGATCTATCGAGATCTGTATGAGGAGCTCAAAGCGAAAGAGCTCGACAACTGAATAAGGAGAAGGGGCAGTCTAAATGGCTGCTCTTATTCTTTTTGCGTATTTTTTACAGGTTCTATAATGCAGTATTGTTATATTTCAAAGGAGGTCTTTATGATCACAACTAATATGGTACATTATGCTCCGCAGGACATCAAGTACGTGAGAGTGCAGAATTATGGAACTATGAACGGTAAGCCGCTTGCTCCGGTGTTGGTAATCGAATTGAATACCGGCTCTGGATCTAGCTATCGTGAGAACTTCCGGTATCCGCTCACGAAAGATCAGGCGAAGAAGATGTATAAAAGTTTGAAAAGATACCTTGGCAAATAACCATGCGAGCGAGGGGTCTAGCTATATTTAGCTGGGCCTCTCTGTTTTTAAGCACTTTCTACAGCTCCTATATTGGCGACAATGCCGTTGTGAAAGGAGAAGTTATGTTTAAAAACTTATGGATGATCATGGACTATGCGACTTACGCGAAATGGCAGATCGTAGGGATCGCCAGTGGAATCGCGTTAGGCTGGATGGCCTGCGACGTCTGGAAGCACGCATATGACGACGCCAAAGAAGGCGGCGCAGTTGCTTGAAAGAAAGGAGGTGAGAGATCATGTTTGAATTCGGAATTATTCTGATCCTTGTTGGACTTATGTGTATGATGACACACAGGTCTAACAAGTGATCGTAGGAGGACGAGATCTACATGGTCTCTCCTCCTTTTATATTTTGCGATCGAACTTAAGTGAGATTGCGCGTAGTAAAACGAGCAAGGAGGAATAGAGAGATGGTTTTAAGACTTGTAATTGTTCATGTACTAGTTAGCATATTCTGTCTGGTATACACATTTGTTATGTGGTGTCTGACCAAAGAGTTCATTGAAGCAAATGGTTGGACTCCGGAATATTGCACTCCTCTGGCAGAGATCGAGATGGTGTGCTATTTCGTCCCGATCGTGAACGTGCTCTTTACGTATTTTGCAGATGAACTTATGGAAAAGCTGGCTCTGACACCGAACGAAGGCCAAGTTATAAATGTATATTTGGGAAAGCTCGGTATCCACTATCAAGAAACCGATTGAGCACAATTGTGTTGCGCAAAATTTACAGTACCTCTAGTAGAAAAGTAAACAAATTGTTTTTATATACAGGAGGTATGAAAATGAGGAGATTTTGGATTAGTTGGAATGGACAGCAGATTGAGGCTGGCTCGATCGTCGAGAAATCCAGAGACCTCATCGAAAAGATGGGGGTCAAGCTGGACGAAATTGGCGAATATGAGGCCTTGCTTCTGGCGGCAAATGTTCAGAGCAAAACAGTACCGGAACTTCTCGGAATAAATTAAACCGAGTTATTAACAATTGAATATTGAATGCAGGAGTCTCTGTTGACTAAAGTTAGCAGGGGCTCTTAGCGTTTGCACTCTGTTTATATTTTTGAGGAGGCACGCATGGCGTATGAAGATTTAAATTACAGAGAAGCTCTTGCCGTTCTCGAAGGAGAGATACACATCATAGATCCAAACCTTATATTTGCGGCACGGAAAAAAGCAAAGAAAGCTCTTAAGATCATGATTGAAAAGGAGGAAGAAACTGTGGCACAGACAAGCGGACGTTACTCTTATATTGATTCCAAGCATGCGGCAGGGGCTCTGTTCTCAATGTATAAGCTGAAGAACAGCATCGATTTCCTGCAGGGATGGGATACCACGATGGAGTTTGATCTCTTACCGCCCGAACTGATGATGACTCACAACCAGTACGAGTTCCTTGTAAGAAGAGCGGCTAAGACTCTTGAGGCGGTGCTTCTGTACGGCGGCACCAGAGACGAGATCGAGAGAGCTACCAAGTTCGCTCTGATAGCCCTTGACGCGGAGAAGCACTGCATTGATATTTACACAGCACAGAAGGTCTACGGCTTCAAGGAGCTGGAAGACAAGTACGCCAGAGGGATTCAGGAGTGATATTTACAGTCCCTATAGTGCAAAGGAGGTGAATGCTATGAAAGAAATTAAGAAACTCTGGGAGATCGCGTATCCCGTTACGGATGAGCAGAATGAAATGATTTCCAAGCTTTGCGAGGACGACAGCAATCGAGACACTATAGTCGCGGTTTGCGGCCGGCTTTACGCGGAGGGATGGAAAGACTACTTCCTGCCTTTCGTGGGAATAGGTGTTGCTCTTGGGGTTCTTATCGGGCGTAAGATCCGCTGAGCAGATGGCGAGAGCTTGTAGAATATTACAGGCTCTCGTTATTTTTTACAGCTCCTATAGTGCAGCAGACGTAATAGTGAAAGGAGCAATATGGACAAGACTATGTTGAGGTTCAGAATCGAAAGCTATAAGCGGTCGGCGAAGGAGAAGATCGACCAGGCTTGGAACTTCTGTAAGGAGCATCCGGCTGAAAGCTTAGCTGCGGCTACCGCTGGTGTTGGTGGTCTGATGGGTCTCATTAAGAGGCACGATAGACACACGGCGCTGCGGAAGGAGCAGGAACTTAAGGACCGGTATATCTATGACAGGTCTCTCGGCAAGTACTGGAAGACGCGTAAAGTGCCTTCTGTCGGCGAGCAGCTTGAGATCGAACGACGTAAGAGAGCAGGTGAGTCCATGGGAGACATCTTGTCTTCTATGAGACTGCTGTAAAACCAAGGAGGGGCATCCATTACGGGCGCTCTTCCTTTTTATATTTTCTGTGTTGCGTAAAAACTACAAGTTCTATAATGCAGTAAATGTTTTGTAGCGAAAGGAGAACATATGGGCAAAATGTTAGGTGTAGCAATTGGATTTGGCATCGGCGCTGTCGCAGTGGCAACGTCGTTCTACGCAGGTGCCTTTTATGGGGCATGCGTTATGGACGACGCATACAGGGACGGCAATGAGGATGTCAAGGGTGTAGCAAGAGATTACGCCAAGATGGTAGCTCGTGTTTATCACGACGGAAGCAAGTAACTGTCAACGAGGGCTCGTAGAGATATTCTACGGGCTCTCTTTTGTTTTTTTTTTTGAACGAGTTTCTACCTATTTATATTTATTAGGAGGCACATATGGCAGCTTTTAATGGCGCACCCGACAAGATGATCGAAGAGAGAAGCAAACGGCTTAAGCAGATTTTGGAGCTTCTTCTCAACAATCCGGACGGTCTCTCTATCAAAGAAACAGCGATTGATCTTGGGCTTCCGTCCGAGACAGTTCGTAGATACTTCAAGATCCTTCTGGACGATGGCAGTATTAAGGTTGTTAATAAGTCCGGTAAGACCGTTATTTATGCTCATGTAGCCAGTGCGGTACCTGCGGCGATAGTACAGGAGATGCCTGAGCATATTGGAGGCAGAACGTTCGAAGAGGTCAAACCCGCGATCCATGTAAACCAGGGAGATGTTATCTGGTGTTCGTCTAGGTCTGGCGACGGGCAGTTCTTCAGGTATTTGATTATGGTGCCGTGGGAGCGTAAGGCTACCGTTCTTGGTATTTTCCCTCAGGGGCATCCGGCTCTCAACATGAACGATGCAAGATTCGTCTCGATCGGTGTAGACCCTGAGACAGGCAAAGAACTGTTTGCTGATATTTCCAATACATGCTCTCGTGGCTATGCTCAGTTCGGAGAAAAGCTCATGACCATTTCAGCAGAGGATCTTGCTGAAGTTAAGCGTGTCATGGCTAGGTATCACAGGATTGACCTTACAGCCAAGGATCAGCCTAGCGATATTTGGAAGAAGAAGGCTGAGGGTCTTGTTAAGATCGTTAAAGACTTGGAGTCTAAGCGAGACGATCTTCGGGATTCTAATACGAAAGCCAATGGTGTCATCAGTGATCTCAAACAGCAGCTCAAGGCCGCATATCTTGAGTGCGACGAGAAGAAGCAGGCTTGCGAAGAAGCACAGAAGACTGCTAAGGATGCTCTTGACCATATTTCTGAGCTTGAGGCCGAGAACAAGAAGCTCTGGGACGATAAGAAATCTCTTGAAGTATCTATCGCTCAGCAGGAATATCAGACCGATCCTGGAGATGTCG
>Ga0247611_10004675_pt1 | contig 18758 bp, 16 predicted proteins | sample 177DNAGHGhighgp2_FD_192422 | JGI IMG/M metagenome (GOLD analysis project Ga0247611, IMG submission 192422) | Sheep rumen microbial communities from Palmerston North, Manawatu-Wanganui, New Zealand - 1770 DNA GHGhigh gp2 | ecosystem: Host-associated > Mammals > Digestive system > Stomach > Rumen... | reverse complement strand
CAATTTTTCTAAATGTTTTAGCTATAATTGGATTTTTAGAGAATGGTTCTAAATCATTCATTTCTACATCTTTATATGTTTTTGGATTATTAGGATTACTTACTTCAATTCTATCTCTATATAATAAAATTTGTGTTCCTGTAGCATCTAAAAAATCTCTATGAATTAATACGTTTGATACTAATTCTCTTACAACTACATTAACAGCATTATAAGTTACACCATTAGGGCTTAGATAAAATGGTTGATCAATCTTATCTAAAATATACTTAATGATTTCATCATAGCTTTTTATTAAGTTATCTTCACATGTGAATCTATCATCATATCTTTCTAAATCATTAAATCTTTTTAATACATCAACTTTATACCAACTAATTTTATTTGTAATTGATTCTGATTTACCAAATAGTAATAGTGCAGCATTAGTATAGCCATATTCACCTGTAGTCGAATCTTGTTTATAAAAGGTTTTTAAGATATCTTCATTAGATAGATTCTTCCAATTACTATGTTCATCACTTAATATTGATAATTTTTTAGCATATGCCACTGTATCCATATCAAAATCATCAATAGTTAAATCGTGGTATACTTTATCCTCAAAATGTTCTCCACTTTTTCTTACATATAATTTTTTTAAAGCATATTGATTATTAGTAATATCTTTATCGCCCTCTTCAGTTCTAATATAAATATATTTTGAATTAAGTTTATGAACTTCAGAACTTTCAGGTATATAAACATATAAAACTAATTTTGAATCAATGTAAGCTTCTTGTAGCATTAGAGGCATTGAAGGATTTATCTTTTCATTGTTATTCATTGAGTTAGCAAAATTGGTTTTAATTGTTGATGCAGAATCTTCATCAACTCCAGTAATAGTTCCATTATCAGAAACGCCTAAAAATATATATCCACCAATTGTATTTAAGAATGCAACAACAGTTTCAAATCCAGATTGTGTTAATTCTTCTTGTGATGCTTTAAATTCAATTGATATTCCCTCACCTTTATTTATTAATTCTTTAAGACCAGATGTATCCATTTTATCGCCTCCGCTAATTACAAAAATTATAACATTTTTTTGATGATTATTGAATCAATAATTCAAATATTTTTGATTTATAAACATTTAGTATAAAAACGCAACACATTTTATAGCAACATTTCCGCAACACCACATCAAAAAAGATATTAAAAATAATAAATGTTACAAAAGATATTGAAACACTTGCTATTAAGATATCGCATAATAAAGCCATTTATTAAAGATATTAAAAGATAATTAAAGTCAGCAAAATTTCTCCTAAGCGAAAGGTCGTACGTTCGAATCGCATTGGGAACGCCATTATAATATAATAAAAATGATACATAAAGTACCATTTTAAATATAAATTGAATATGAATGATATCCACCATCCGCATTAATTTCATCAATTAAAGGCTTAGCTTCCATTAATCCTAATTTTAATGCTTTATTTAAATATTCTAAAGCTTTTTCATTATTCTTAATAGCCTTAGTGCCATCATAATATATATATCCTAGGTTATAACATGCTCTAGGATTATTTTTATCTGCAGATTTTTTATACCACTCTATAGCTTTATCAAAATCCTTTATTTCTTCATTTGTTTGATAAACATATCCTAATATATATGCAGCTTCATTAAATCCATTTTCAAATGCTAATTCGTACCATTTAATAGCTTCTAATACATCTTTATCTGTACCCATGCCATTTAAATAATATCCTGCAAGGTCAAACATTTGAATTTCATTACCCTTTTCTGCGAATTCCTTAGCTACTAAAAAAGCTTTATGTATATCCTTTTTAACACCTAAGCCCTCTCTATACATCTTTTCAATCTCACTTGGGGCAAATTTATTCTTTTCTGAAGCTATATATAACCACTTAATAGCCTCTGGTGTATTAGGTATAACACCTATACCCTTAAAATATATTTCTGCAACCTTCATTTGGGCATCCAAATTACCAGCTTTTGCGCTCTTTAATAATTCATCAAATAATGATGGCATAATAATCCCCTCCAAAACAATAAATATTATATATTATATAATTTATCTTTTAAATAATTTCCAGATAATTTTTCTAAAAATACCTAGGTTATCACATAAATATGAATTAATATAATCATTAAAATTATCTACTAATTCCTTAATTGCATCTATCTTTTTAACAACTCTATAATATTCTTTATATATTTTTATTATATTTTTATATTTTTCTTCTATTTCATCTCTTATTAATTCATATACATTATCTTTATTATTAGTAACAAATAATAAAAATAATAAATAATTTAATTTAAAATCATTTTTATCATAATTAATAATTGTATTAACAAAAGAATAATTAAATCCTTTATAATCCTTTAAATTATCAAAAAGGTTATTAAATCCTTTTGTAATTAATAAAGGATTTTTCATATCTATAAATGAAGGCATAAATTTATAAAATGATGATAATAAATATTTTAAATAATATTTGTTATATAATTCATTTCCTTTTTCATCAAACCATTTATTTTCTTTAATTATTAAATCTTTAAAATATTTATATCTAAATTTATCATCTAAATAAGCCTTTTTAATATCTAGACCTGATTTTAATACATCTAAATATATTAATGAATTTTCTTTTCTTTTTTGTAAATATAGATCTATTTCAAATAAATCATTATAGCATTTTAAATCATTTTCATATATTAAATCGGGATTTTGATAAATGATAGACATCATTTTTCTTATAAATGTGTCCTTATCCTTAAAATTATCATCTAGGTTCTTATAATATCTATTATATATATTTAAAGATTCTAATAGCTTATTATTAGATTTTTTAATATATTCTATACATTTATCAGTAAATAGATTATCTCTTCTATTTTTATCTAAATAATATTTATTATATATTTCATCTAAATAGAAAATATCAAAATCATTTTTCTTATCTATTTTGATATTTTCTTTCATATTAATTAATTGATTATATCCATCATTTATTAATAATTCATTTAATTCACTATAATAATCCTTTTTCTTTTCTTCTCTTTCTATATATAGTGATACATATTCTTTTCTATTAATTACTGAATTAAATGATTTTTCATAAAATTTTAAAGCATCCTTTGGATTCATTCTTTCTATTATTCTAAATGTATAATATATACCAAAATCCATCGTATAATTATCTATTTCCTTATCTATTTGTTCAAAAACAAAAAATAATAATCTAGATGGTGCTTTATTATTTAATTTATTTATTTCTTCTAATACTAAATCTAAATAATCAATATTTTTTAATTTAACACATTCTTTTATATAATTTATTAATAATTCATTAGGTACTATTTGTTTTTTATTCTTTTTTATATTTTTACATATTGCATCTAATAATATATACCATTCATTAAAATTCTCTATACCATTTATATATTTAGCATTAAATAAATCATATTTAATTAAATAATCATAATAATCTGATAAATCAAATGGAGCATTATTAATAATTAAATTTAAATAATCCTTTGGTTTATTTTTTATATTTATTCCAAATTTATTCAAATTTGAAAAGAATAATTTAATTATTTCATCTCTACTAGATTCTATATAATCATATACATATTTATAAATTTCTAGCATATCATTATTTATTCTAAATTTATTTAATTTTGAATAAATAGCTGAAGCTATATAATTATTATTATATTTATATTTTGAATCCTTTATAGCCTGTGATAAATCAATTGGATTAGTAAAAGCTTCAATTCTAGCATTTACAAAATCATATAGCATAGCTGCGCGATTACATGATATATTATGATTTATCATTAATTCTTCTATTTCCTTTACATAATTATATGAATCATCATAAGAATTTAATAATAATGATGCTAGATTAGCTGAATATCTTGATAATTCAAGTAATGGATAATCATTATTTATAAAATCTATATAATATATATTTTCTGATGTAATCATTCTTTCTTTAACTATACCAAATAGACTAAATTTGGTCATATTTTTTAATGTATTACCAAATGTATATGAAATATCATATAAATTATTAAATGGCAAAATAAAGCCTGTTAATGCAAAATAAAATATTAAATCAGAAGCGTATATCATAATTGGCTTATCATGTCTTAATAATGCTTCTATATATGTAGCTAATATAAGCTCATCTTTATTATTTATTATATTTAGCATTTGTTGATTTATTAATGAATCTTTATTTGTATTTAATATTATTTCTTTATTATCATTTTCTTTAATAAAATAATCTGTTAAAAAAGCATTGAATGGATTAAAATTATTATCATTTATATGCATTATTCTAATTGTATATATATCTTCATTTTGGCTATTTAAGCCTGAAGGTATAATAGATATTAAATGATAATAATTATTTAAGCCAAAAAAGGTAAGCTTTTGTAGCTTACCATTTATTTTTAAGAAATCATCACTATTTAATAATGTGTAAGAATATTCTAATAATTGTTTAATATCATTATCATTTAAAATATTAGATGGCTTATATTCTATTGCATTAAATTTATTATGTGAAAATACTATTTTAAATAGTGAATAATATGCTTTCATTATGCCGCCTTTGCAGTTCCTGTTATTTCAAAATATATATTATTATATTCTATTAATGCCTTTGATGCACAAAGACCAATATACATATATTTATTATCTATTCTAGTTAAATCAAAATCATAAAAATGCTTAATATATTCTTTATTTCTAAATATAACCTTAATTGATATTCTTTGTCCTATTCTTTCTAATTCAAAATGAGCTTCTTCATTTTCTTTATAGAATTCATTTAATGTATTAGGCTCCTTATCTATTTCAGTTGTAGCCTTTCTTGAATATATTATATTAGTTGATGCGTCTGATGTGATTAATCCAGCACATACATAATTTGAAGCTATTGTATCTTTATATGTTGAATTAATATAAATATCATCTCTTAATTGTAATCCAAATGCTGATTGTCTAGTTCCTTTAAATTTAATAATTTTAGCATCAGCTGTCATTTTGAAATTTAAATTAGCATCTACTTCTTTAAAAACAAAACAATATGCATCACTTGAGGCAACTACTCTACCGTTTTCACCTTTTGTTCCAACGATAAATTTATTATTTGATTCATATGCATATAAATCAGATGAATCATTAAATTGACCAAAAGCTGTGCCATAAATATCTTTTGAATTAATTTTAAAATTATCATTTGGTATATATTTATTTAAATCTGGCTTAATATATTCTTTATATACATAATTAGGATTAACATATAAATCATTTTCTATTGTAGGCTCTTTTATATTATTTATTAAATATTTTTTTAAATCTAAATTAGAATTTAATAAGCCTTCAACAAAATAATAAGCTACATATTTAGCACCATAACAATTTAAATGTGTTTTATCTACGCTATTTGGATCTGCCACAACCTTATTATTTATTTTTATTCCTGCAGTCATCGCATGATGATATATAGCATTGTTATATTTTATATTTTTATATAATTCTTTAGTTGGTGTTGTTAAATCTATAACTGTTATATTTAATTCTTTTCCTAATTCTATTAATGCGTTAGCATAATCACCATTTTTAGTATCATGGATAATATTTCCTTCATAAATATCTTTAGGATCTATTCTTACAACAGGTGTAGAAATAATAGGTGTAGCACCTATTTTTAGGGCAGGTTCTACATAATAATGATATATTGAATATTTAAATGATCTTTCATCAGATAGAGGTAATCTCGCATCTGAAAATCTCAAAAAATCATCTTCTTTTTCATCATTATGACCAAAGCCGATTAATAAATAATCGCCTTTTTTTAAATTATCAAATGTATCTTTGTATTCCTTATCTAGGATATAGCTTTTAGAAGATCTACCTGATAATGCATTATTTATTATTTTTACATCTTCATTAAAATAATGATGAAGCATTGTTGCATATCCATATCTTGGATAATAATACTGATCATTAAATGAAGCTAGTGTAGAATCACCAACCACAAATATTTTCATTTTTTTATTCCTCGTATAAAACTGATTTTTTCAATATGAAATAATTAGATATCATTAATAAAATTAATAAAATTAAATTAGTAATTATTCTAATGATAATATAATTTTCCATAAATAATTTAAATACTGATAATAAGCACATATTTAATATTACTAATATAAAGCATGTAATAAAAAATCTTAAGCCTCTAGCTCTTCTTTTAAGTATATTTTTATTACCATAAAATATTGATGTGACATTTATCAATGTCGCACTAAATATTGATATAAATCCAGCTAAAGCTGAAAATAAATTTGCTTCAAATATTGTAGAATCCTTAAATATCAGCATAAATATTGTAAACGCAATAAAATCTATAATACACGCGATTAAAGAAGGTAAGCCATATTTTATTAAGCAGGCAGAGATTCTTGAAAAATCTCTAACTGGTCTAAAATGTGAAGCTTTGTTTTCATCAATATATATTGTTTCAATTGCGATTTCATATATATTTATATTTTCTCTTACTGCCTCTGCTAGCATATTCATTTCATATTCAAATCTAGATCCTTTAACATTTAATAAAAAATCTAATAGATTTGAAGAGAAAGCTCTTAAGCCTGTCTGAGTATCATTTAAATGCTTATTTTCAAATATTCTTAATAATATTCTTGATACATCATTTCCGAAGCTACTTCTTTTTGGTACCTCATTTTCAAATTTACGGCTACCTAATACTAAAGTATCTTCATGCTTTAAATAAAAATTATAAACCTTTTTTATATCCTCGGGCTTATGCTGTCCGTCACTATCTGCAGTAATAATAATAGAATCAATATTTAATTCCTTAATATATCTAAATGCTGTCTTTAATGCTTCTCCCTTTCCTCTATTTTCTTCATGAGTTAAAAGAGTAACATTAGCCTTTTCTTTAACCTCATTAAAAATATCATCGTGAGATTTTGAGCCATCGTTTACGACAATCATTTTAAAATCATTAAAGTAATTATTTAATTTGTCAATTAATTCTGGCAAATGAAAATCTGGCTCATATGCTGGAATTATGATTATTAATTTTTTATTTTGATTCATAATCATATTCCTCCCCATCTTTTTTGATTATATCAAAAAGGACTGAAATTTACAATAAAACGTATATAATAATATGTTGTAAACATATCAAAAAATGTTGTATAATTCTATGTAGTTGGTGATTGTATGGAAAATAAAAAAGAAATGAAAATAGAAATATATCAAAAAACAGGATTTATTCTAGATATTATTGGTCTAATCTCATTTTTTGTTATGGGGCTTGGAATAATACCTAGTGTTGCAGGATTAATATTTTCTATTATTTCATATAAAAAAGAAAAAAATGATAAATCAATGCTAAATATTAAATTAGCAGTTATCGCAATCACCTTAAATTTATTAGTTTTAATAGCTTCAATAGTCAATATGATTATTTATAAGAATTATAAATAGAGAAATGCTTAGGCGTTTCTTTTTTTCTTGAAAAAAGATAGATTATAATGTAATATTATTACATTGAAAGAGGTTTTAATTATGTGGCCATTAATAATAACTATAATTGTTGTTTTTATATTATTTTCTATAATATTTGGAATTGTTGGTGTTCCTGCAATAGTTGCGAAAAAGGTTTATGAGGCACAGCTTGTAAGAACCAGCAAGGATAAATGGGGAAAAGGCTGTAGTGCGCCTGATAACGAGGAACAGGTTAGAATGTTTAATGAAGGTGAAGCCTGGTTTGAAGAAAATAAGGAATATGGAATAGATGTTAATATAGTAAATGATGGATTAAATCTAGTTGGAAAATATCTTAATTTTGGATTTAAAAGAGCTGCAATAATTATTGCAGGTAGAACTGAATCATATCTATATTCTTATTATTTTGCAAAGCCTTATAAGGAAGCAGGATTTAATGTATTAGTGATAGATAATAGAGCACACGGAGATAGTGATGGAAAATATTTAGGTGTTGGTCTATTAGAATATAAAGATATATTAAAATGGGGAGAAATGCTACATGATAAATATAATAATGAAACAATATTTATCCACGGCATCTGTATAGGTAGTGCTACTGCCTTATACGCACTAACAAGTGAAAATTGTCCTGATTATTATACAGGTATGGTAGCTGACGGTATGTATACTACATTCTATGAAACATTTAGAACACATATGAAGGATATGAAAAAGCCTGTAGATCCTTGTTCATATTTTGTAATGAAGCATTTAGAAAAAAATATAGGTATTAGCCCAATTAAAAATGGACCTATCTATTGTATTGATAAATTAAAAAAGCCATTATTAATGATTCATAGTAAAGAAGATAAATTCTCACTTCCAGCTAAAGCTCAAATTTTATATGATAAATGCACTTCTCCTAAAAAGCTTGTGTGGTTTGACCACGGTGCACATTCACATATTAGAATTAATAATGTAGAAAAATATGACGAGACAATAAAGGAATTTATAGAGGAATATATAAATGAATAAAATAGCATTTATGACAATAGATGTTGAATCATTATTTGATTCAGAGCTATTAAAGGATAGGTTAAAATATGATCCTAAATATAGCTACGAATGCTATTTAAAGGATTATATAGATCTTTTAGACAAATATAATATTAAAGGTACATTATTTATATTAGAATCATCTATAAATGAAACAAAAGATATTATAAAATATGCAATAAGCCATGGTCATGAAATAGCACTACATGGAAAAAATCATACTTCTCCTTTTGAAATCTCTGATGAGGATTTCAAAAAGGAAATAAAAGATGTTAAAGAAAGATTAGAAAAAGAATTTAATATAGAAATAAAGGGCTATAGAGCCCCATGCTTCGGAATAGATGAAAATAAAATAAAAATAATTAAGGAATTAGGATTTAAATATGATTCTTCTAACCTTGATTTTCATCTAGCTAAAAAATCAGGTAAAATTAATCTAGATTCATACAATAAGGATTATCAATATATATCATCTAAAGATGGCTTTTATGAATTCTCATTAGCTAAGGTTAAAGCCTATTCAGGACATATGCCAGTATCTGGTGGAGGCTATATTAGATTAGTTCCTTGGTTTGTAATGAAATATTATATTAAAAAATTCTTTAAAAACGCTGATTCATATGTATTCTATTGTCATCCATTTGAGATTGGAAAAGGTAAGATACCTTCATTTAAAAATCTTAATTGGAAAGAGAAATTATATTTAAAAATAGGAAGAAAATCTTATTTAAAGAAAATAGAATATATTATTAAATTATTAAATAAAAAAGGCTTTGAATTCAAAGCCATGAAGGAATATGGTAACTAGCTTACCATATTTTTTATCTATTATTTCCTAATGTATTTAGTATTTCTTCCATCACCAAGTTTAATTATTTTACCATCTTTTTGCATCTTATTAAGTACTGCTTCTATTGTAGTTACTGAAATATCTGGTAATATATCTGATATTTCTTTTTTTGAAATTGGTAAAAGACTATTTAAAATAGTTGCTTCTATTCTAGATGTTTTATTTATCTTTTTACTATTAACTGTAGCAAAACGTTTATCTAATTCTTTATAACATACATATAATGTTCTTAAAAAATTATCTACAAAATAGAAATAATCATTTTTATTTTCATCCCATCCTATAGATGATTTTTTTAATGAATCATAATAATATATTTTAGTTTTATTTATTTGTTCTTCAAATGAAATGAATTTTCCCGCATCAAACCCAGCTTTATAAAGTAATAATAATGTTAGAAGTCTTGACATTCTACCATTACCATCAGAAAATGGATGGATACATAAAAAATCTAATATTACACAGGGTATTAATAATAATTGATTTATATTAGGGTTATCTCTAGCATCGATATAAGCTAATATTAATTGTTCCATTGCTTGTGGTGTTTCATTAGCCGGAACTGGTTTAAATCTTATACTTCGTGTGCCATCTGGTCTAACTTCCATTATGACATTATCTGATTCTTTATATTTACCTGCTACATTTGGTTTAGCAATTCTTAGCATCATTTCATGAAATGATAATATATTAGCTTCAGTCATATCTAATATATTATGATTATTATGTATTAAATTTAATACATCTCTATATCCAGCTATTTCTTCTTCATTATGATTTAGAGGCGCACTACTTTTATTTACTATTTCATTTATTCTTTCGTCAGTTGTGATAATACCTTCAATCGCATTTGAACCTTTAACTGATTGAACTATAGCTATTCTTTGTAATTCAGTAAAAATATTAGGAAATTTTTCTTTTCTATTATCATTATTAGTTTTCATCGAATAGATATTAGTTAATACATTTATTAAGTCACCAGGTATTATATCTTTTTCTAAGAATGTATAATCATATTTTCTCATAAAAGCGCCTCTTTCTGCATATATTTTATCATTTTATATGCACTTAATCAAATGTTATATGCATATAATTAATAAAAAAATATGCAGTTTATGTTACTAACTGCATATTTTAATATCATTAATCTTATTACATATATAAAATAAAAAGCAGAGTTAATCTCTGCCTTATATTAATTAATATGCTTATTAAATACACATTCATTTACAAAATGAAGACAATTATTATTAATTAAATCATAACCATCCTCACCTATTCTATCCTTAGCCTTTTTTATTATAACATCAGGCTTATTCTTTTTAATTTTTTCAATAAATGAATATTCTCTTACCTCTAAGAATTTTCCATTTAAAAATTCTTTTATATTTGATGTTAATACCTTAACATCCTTTGAATCCCTTTTAAACGCATCTGTTGCTGTACCAAATTGGATGATAGACATATCAGATTCATATATTCCATAATGGTATATATCATCCTTTATTTTAACTCTAATAATATCCCCATATTTTGGTTCTCTCAAACTAAAATTTGCCATTATTATAATCATCCCTTAATTGTAATATTTGATTCTTTAAATCAGCAGTTATTTCCTTTAATGTTTCTTCATTAGGTCTTCTACCATTTAGATTAATATCATATCTTTTTCCACATATTAATTTAAATCTTTCAGATGCTTTCTTTCTTTTGCTGATATAAATAGGATAGATTGGAACACCTGCCTTTATCGCAAGCAGTGCTGCCCCAGTCTTATATTCTTCCTTTTCACCAACATCTATGTGACCTGGTCCATATATTACAACAACATGACCAGCCTTTAAAATATCTAATATTTTTTGATATGCTTCTATATCATTAATATTTCTATCAACTCTTATACATCCAAGTGATGTTAAAAGCTTAGATCTAACTGGGTGACCATCAAATAATATTTCAGCTGCCACAATATATATTCTTCTTCTATGATAAGCATTTAAGCATAAAAGTGGATCTGCAAAAGATGTATGGTTTGCGAAAACTATAGCTCCGCCTTTTATTTTTAAATTCTCTTTTTTCTTACCTTTATTATAAACCTTAGTTCTATACCAAACATTCATTAAAAATGCGATACATCTACCTAAGTCTTTAAATAAATATTTAATATGAAGACCATGTGGATATTTATCTTTATTCTTTTCTTCTTTACAGATTTTAGATAATTCTAATATTTTATTTTTAACAATATTATTAAGCTTATCTATTTCTTCCTTTGAAGGATTTAAATTATTACAATAATCAGATAAATATATCTTTTTACCTATTACTACTCTAGTTCTTTTTTTAATACTATATGTACCATCAGTATAGATAGGTATTATAGGCTTATTAGCTCTTAAAGCAATCAAAATATATGTAGGATGGAAATATAATAATCCATTCTTTTGATTAACCTTTCCTTCAGGATATATAGCTAAAAGCTTATTTTTATTTAATAAATTAACTGAATTATCAATGAAACTAAAATCATAATTTTTTCTATCTATTTTTATACCACCCATTATCTTTGTACCAAAAGATACAAATGGGCCATGAGAGAATATTAATTCGCTCATTAAGCAATATAGTTTTCTAAAAGGAAATAAGAATACAGCCATCATAAAATCCATAAGGCTTCTATGATTAGATATAATAAGAGCTCCACCTCTTACAAATCTTTTTGTATCCTTTTTATCCTCATAATAAATTCTTTTTTTGAAAAATATAAGCTGAATAGGCCATGCTAATATTTTTCCTATCCAATATAAAATAATCATAATGATAATATCCTCACAACTTCTTTATAAAAATCTATAGGTGTATGAATATTATCATTTTCAAATTTTAATTTTATTTCAAATTCATCATCTAATCTAGCAATTAAATCAAAATAATCTAATGATGAACCATTTAAATCAAAAAAGAAATCAGAATTATCATTAATATCTTCTATATTAATATTTAATGATTGTGCAATACATTCTTTTATTTTATTTAATATTTTAGTATCTATTTCTAAATTATCATTTGTTTTAATATCATCATATGAGAATAATTTAACACTACCATCAGCTATTTTAGATTTTAAATATTGTCTAGATACCTTAATAGCGTTAGGATTTTTAATAGAATTATATGTAAAATATATTTTATTAAATCTTAATGATGAATCATTTTGATTATTATAATCATTAGCTAATTTATATAATTCATCTATTATTAATTTAGGCATATATTCATTAATTTCTATTACTAAAGATAAATTATTATCAATATCTAAAATAGATATATTATTAGCTTTATCTAATATTAATGATTTTTCTAATAAATCTGGGTTTATGTTTTCTCCGTTAGGTCCGATGAATAAATCATCAGCTCTACCATCGATATAATATGAACCATTTATTTCATGAACGATATCTTTAGTATCAAACCATTCATCATCTGAATAATTATAAATAACACCATCTATTTTCATCTTGTGTGAAACAGATAGGCCTTTTACATATAATTTATTATTTTCTATTTTATATTCTACAGATTTAAATGGCTTACCAATATTATTATTTAATCTATCCTTTATTCCACCTAATGTTACAGATGTAATACCTATTTCAGACATTCCATATCCATTATATAGTGGATATCCTAATGAATTTATTAATTTTAATGTAGAATCCTTTATATAGCTTCCACCTGTAATACAGAATAATACACTTTTACCAAATAGCTTATTAGTAATTTCTTTCATTAGCTTTTTAGATTTATTAATACCATATGATGGAAATAAGCTTTGAAGCTTTAATGTTATATTTTGACCCTTTTTAAATTTATTTTGAGTCTTTTCATCCTTATTTTTTAATTCAGAAAGAATAGTTCTTTCGATTGTATTCCAAAATAAAGGTACTGCAAAAATATGAGTAACCTCATGTTTTTTAATTGTATTTAGGATTGTATCACTTGAATAATCATTTAAAAATACTTGGCATCTACCAAAATATGAAAACCACATAAATGTAGCCATAAATCCAAAGATATGATAAAGTGGTAAAAATACCAATTGCTTTAAAAAGCCATGGTAATGCTTTTTTACCTGCTTATTATTTTTTAATACATAATCACAATTTAAGATTTGTTCTGCTATTTCTTTTCCATTATAAAATATGATTTTTTCTTTCATTGTAGTAGCACTTGTAGAAAGTGCCATTTCATTTGCAAAATTAAATTTATAATTATTTTCACATTTTAGATTTAATGTATTTAAATCAATGAATGTAGTATCATATTTTAAATCTATTAAACCGATTGAATATTTGATTTCTAAGCTTTTTAATAAAGAATTGATTAAAGCCTTAGGATGTCTTAAATTAATCAAATATGGCTTATTTCCGCTTTTCAAAATAGCGAAGAATATATAAATCCATTCTATTGTTGATTCTTGCATAATACCTATATATTGATCCTTAAGGTCAGGATATATTTTATTTATGCTGTAGGCAATATCTGATATTTTAGAATCAACATCACCAAATGTATATTTAGTTATTTTATAACCATCATTAGTTTCTGCAAATAAATATTCAGGATTTAAAAACATTCCATTATAAATTGATTCAAAATTCTTTTTGCTGTTAACTAAGAAGCTTACTCTTGTTTTGACTATTTTATTTACATTAACCATATTTAACTCCTAAATTAGCTTATGCCAATAACAAAATCATAAATATCTTGCTTGCCATCAATTACTCCAAGCTCTGCGTCATATTCATCATTTATTCTTTCACTTAATTCTTCTATTTCATCTTCACTTATATTTTTACCTTTAAATATTGAAATAATGGTCTTATCCTCTATATCCTCAACTAATTTTAAAGACTCTAATACTAAATCGTCTCTATTTAGAGAAGCTTTTATTATTTTACCATCTAGAATAGCTATATAATCTCCACCATTTATTTCTATTCCATCAACTACTGATTTTCTAATCGCTCTAGTAATAGATAATGTATTTACACCATTTATTCCATCCTTGATGTTTTCTAGGTGCTCATCTATTTCTATTTCAGGATCATTTAATGCAGTCATTTGAAGTCCGAAATAGCATTCTGCAACACTTTTAGTTTCAATAATATGTATATTATCATTTCCTAATAATTCTTTAGCTTGTTTTGCAGCTAATATTATATTTTTATTATTTGGGAATATTATATAATTATCTGCAGGATTTGCTTTAATAGCCATAATAAATTCTTCTGATGATGTATTAAATGTATCTCCACCATTTATTACAACATCACAGCCAAAGCATTTGAATTCATTGATAATTCCTGAGCCTGCTGCAACAGCAATAGTAACAATCTTTTTATGCTTACTATGATTTTTTAAAACCTCATTATGCTGTATAGACATATTTTCAATTTTCAATGTTACAAATTCACCATATTTTTGTGCCTCATTCATAACATCACCAGGTCTAAATGTATGAACATGTACCTTAACCTTAGTTTCATCTTTAAAGCATACAATAGAATCACCAACTGATTCTAAATATTTTATAAATGCATTTACATCAAATTTATTTACATCAGCCTTTTTATTTTGAAGCTGTAATATAAACTCTGTACAATATCCAAATACTAATTCACTATTTTCATCAAATGAATTATTATCCTTAGCTGTATAAGCTGATGCCTTAGATACAGTAACATCACTTCTTTTTACTATTTCGTTATTTAAATATTTTAGCATTCCTTTATATATTAAAACTAATCCAGCTCCACCAGAATCTATTACACCAGCTTCCTTTAATACTGGTAATAAATTAGGTGTATTCGCTAATGATATTTCCATTTGATTAATTAAAGCCTCTAATAATTCTTTAATTGTAGTATTAGAATTAATATTATTTTTAATTAAATGTATTCCTTCTCTTGCGACAGTTAATATTGTACCCTCAGCAGGATGTATAACAGCATTATATGCAGTCTTATATCCTTGTTCTAAAGCTTCTGCAAATTCAAGTGCTGATGCAGATTCTTTATCCTTAAAATATAAATATTGTCCCTTAAAAAGCTGAGATAAAATAACTCCTGAATTGCCTCTAGCGCCAAGAAGCATACCTCTTGACAATCCCTTTGCGGCATCCATTAACACTTCAGTATCAGGTGTATTATTAATACCACCCTCTAATGTTAATCTCATATTAGTTCCTGTATCTCCATCAGGTACTGGGAAAACATTTAATGCGTTTATTCTATTTTCATCGTTAGCTAATAGAGCTAATCCATTTTCTAACATTTTTTTATAAATTATACCGTCTAATTCTTTCATAATTTTCCTCTAAAAACAACATTAATAATTATAACAAATTATGATATTAATGTAAACAAATGCCATTATATTATGTTTTACTTTTAATATAAAATATGCTAGAATTTTTATAGTATGTGCGCATTACACATAGGGAGGTTTTATGAGTAAATTTATTATTATTTGCGATGTTACATGCGACCTTAACAAAGAATTAAGAGAAAGATTTAACATCGAATACGTAAAAGGACATATGACAGGTCCTGACGGAAAGGAAAGAGTTACAGTTCTAAACTGGAACGAAATGTCTCATGATGAATTCTATAATGATTTAAAAAAGAATCCAAATGGATATTCAACTTCTCCTGCTTCACCAGATGAATTTAAAGTAGTTTTTGAAAAATATCTAGTAGAAGGATATGATATTCTATCTATTTCAATTTCTACAGCTTTATCAGGAACTTATAATTTCTCATTACAAGCTAAAGAAATGTTAAAAGAAGAATATCCAGATAGAAAGATAATTTGTATCAATTCATTAAGATATTCTACTGGCTTTGGTCTATTAGCTGTTAGAGCTTCTATTCTAAGAAGTGAAGGAAAGAGTATTGATGAAGTTGCAGCATGGGTTGAAGAAAACAAGAATTGCTGCCACCAAGCAGGATTCTTAGATGACCTATCTTTCGTTGCTGCAAAGGGTAGATTATCAAAATCTAAAGCTTTCATGGGTAAATTAATTGGTATTAAACCAATGGGTGAATTTGATTATAATGGTTTAACAACAATCATTGGTAAAGCTAAAGGTGATAAGGCATCAATTGATGCAATTATCAAATATATGGAAAAAACTATTATTGAACCAGAAAAGCAAATCATCTTCATTGCTTCTACTAACAGAATGAAGCAAGCATTAGCTTTAAAGGCAAGAATTGAAGAAACATTTAAACCAAGTGAAGTAATTATAACTGATGTATATCCTGCAGACGGAATTAATATCGGACCTGGTTTAATGAGTGCTTATTATTTTGGTACAAAGATTTCTGAAGGTCTTGAAAAAGAAAAAGCAATAATGAATGAAATATTAGCAAAATAATTAATAAAAATTGGCTACTTAAATGTAGCCTTTTTACATGATTAAAGCCCCGCAATTGCGAGGCTTTATTTATTGTTCTTTAAATTTTGAGGTAGGTAGTTTAATCTTAAAATTTAAGGTAGTTGTATATGGTATTTTAAAAGTGTAGGTTAATGGTCTATACTTTTTCTTTTTGTTATAGAATTGCTTTATTTGTATGCAAATATATTGCAATTTGCATACATTTGCTCTAAATTATAATTAGAGGTGATTAATGTGTCAAATACTGCAACTGTTTATGCTAGAATTGAACCTAAATTAAAGGAAGATGTTGATTCTATATTAAATGAATTAGGAGTTACGCCTTCCTCTTTAATTCAAATGTTATATAGTCAAATAAAATTAACTAAAAGAATTCCATTTGATATCTCAATTCCTAAAAAATCTATTTTTATTGAAGATTTAACTAAGGAAGAACTTAATTATGAATTATTAAAGGGAATAAGTGATATAGAGAATAATAACGTTAAATCTTCTGATGAAGTAGATAAAATACTAAAGGATAAATTTAATATCTAATATTACTAAATGATTGTAAAGACATAAAGCTAGTTAAGTCAGATAGTTGCCAATATGAAATTAATATAGGTGGATTAATTGTTTCGAATTTTACTTTTAAATCGTAATCAATAATTTGAACAAATGAAAAAGTTTTTTTCCATCACAGCTTTTAAATGTTTCATTATCGTATCTATAAAAGATATTATTTCTATATAAATCCATTAAGAACCTACGATATGACTCTTCTGATTTATTAGGATATTTATTAAAAAAGAAATCTTTTATTTCAATTTCTTTAATTGTTTTTCTATTGACGAAATAACTTTTAATTTCTTTTATAGCAATTTCATCCATCCGATCATCCTTCTTTCACAATCGGGTTATTTTGACGTTTTGACCCGTTTGTAATATTTTAATCTAAGTAAAAAAATGGATGCTGTACCTACCTCACTTTGGAAGTATGTATAACATCCATTTTTATATTTCTTTCAATTTCTAGGTAGCTACCTACCTACAAAACTACCTAATTTTGGAAAGAGCCTTATTTATTATATATTATACTAAGCTTCCTGCAGAATTATTAGTAATATAAGTGTTTAGCTTATCAGATAATGTCTTATCCCAAGCATTTGGTGATGTAGAAACTGAAACAAATACTTTTGTCTTATCTTTAGCAACTAAATTTAATTTACTAGTACCAACATTCATACCTTTTTCAGTTGAAGCATTTAATCCATAAGATTCCATAAATGTATAAGATTCTTTATTTCCATCCTTAGCCATACCTACAATATAAATATATAATTTATTTTCAGTAGTTCCTTCAAATGCAAATGTCGCATTTGCTGATAATGTATTAGAACCATTAACTAATTCTGTATCTCCACTCTTAAGCTTAATTCCTTCACTAGCTGCAAGTTGATTATCAAAATATATAGTATTATCATTCATGAATGCTAATACATTGATTAACTCTGATTGTGTTGAAGTTGGATCTGCTTGTGTAGTTGATGGTGTAGCTGGTGTAGTTGATGTTTGTCCACTAGTATTTCCACCACATGATGCTACAGCAAAAACTCCTCCAAGTGCCAATGCACCTAATAATAGTTTTCCTTTTAATTTCATATTCAATTACCTCCGCGAATAATTTGGGTATATTATATAATAAAATTTTATAAAATGAGAAAAATGTGAAAAAAAGGGGCTGTGAAAAAACCTAGGTTTTGAAAAATATCAATTCCTAGGTTTAACAGCCTTTTTATTTTGCATATTTATATTTAGATTTTGTTTCCTCGTTAACAGATTTATCTTTAACTTTGGAA
>Ga0247611_10004674_pt1 | contig 18758 bp, 17 predicted proteins | sample 177DNAGHGhighgp2_FD_192422 | JGI IMG/M metagenome (GOLD analysis project Ga0247611, IMG submission 192422) | Sheep rumen microbial communities from Palmerston North, Manawatu-Wanganui, New Zealand - 1770 DNA GHGhigh gp2 | ecosystem: Host-associated > Mammals > Digestive system > Stomach > Rumen... | reverse complement strand
TGACACCGGTCACCGGATATTTCGTTCCCGTGACCGAGCAGTTGGTACGCGGGTCACCGTCGTTGTCGGGAAGGAGCGAGGCTGTGGCCCGGACGGAGGCGGCCAGCAGGCCGGTGGCGAACTGAAGGGGAGCGTCGAGCGCCACGCCATGGGTTCTGCCGTCCACCACTTTCCCCAGCCGGTAATGGCTCAGGATCTGGTCCCAGGTCTCGGTCTGACGGGTATATTCCTTATAGATGTCCCGCTCCGTGCAGGTGCTGATGGTCGTATTGGCGCGGAAATAGAGCGGAGGCATGTAACAGTAACGGTCGATGGCGGCGATGCCGTCCAGTCCTTCGGTCACCACCGCAAAACGGAATCCGTTCCAGCGGATGACGGCTGCTCCGGCGGGGAGTCCCATGTCGATGGGATAGATGAGCAGGGAACTGTCCGCCAGTTTTACCGTCCCGTCCGGGGAGATCTGCAGGGACCCGTTGTCCGCCAGACGGTAGAAGCGTTGCAGGATCTCATCACGGAGACCATTGTACAGGATTCCGTACGTGAAGGTGTCACTCCCTCCTTCTGTCAGTACCGTAGGATAAAAGACACCTCCGGCCATGTGGAGGTAAGGTTCCTCCTCGTCGCTTTCGTAGCGGCGAAGGCGTCCATACAGCATGGAAAGGAGATATTCCACGCTCCTTCCCGCGCCGGTCATCATCTCGTTGCTTCCCGTAAACCACTGGTAATACTCCCGAAGGACGGATTCGGCGAGTTCTTCGCCCCATTGGACGGCGATCCGGCCTTCATACCAGACACCGTTGCGCTGATAATAATAGGTCTGGGTATAGGTGACGGAACTGGCGACAGCGGTCAGGATATCCGCCAGCGCCGTGGCGGCGGCGGGGATTCCGCCCGTGAAGATGGGGTCCGGCGAAAACGTGAGCGCGCTGGCTTGCAGCGGTGTGCCGGGGGTCTCCCATCCGCTTTCGATGAGCGAGCCGTTCAGATGTTTCCCCGCCGGGGTGCTGCCGCTTGCGACGGCAACTCCGTTGCCATAGACCAGAACGGAGGCGGTCCCTTTCGGAAGGGCGGCATACGCATCGGGGTACAGGTGAGCGTGGTTGTTGCGGACCAGCCCATGGTGATAGTCGCTGCCGGAAAAGGCGGCATCGTCCATGGATGAGGAGATGGAAGGAAGGCCGCGTGCCGGTCCGATGGAAACATCCTCCGGGCCAACGGCTTCCCTCGAAGCGAACGGTACGATGCGGATGTTCTCCATCCCCCGGAAGCTCCCTTGTTCTGACAACTCCGTGATGGACGTGACGCTGGCCCGCGTCGGGATGCTTCCCTCCAGTGAAAAGGCCAGAGCCACGGGAACGGAGGTATCCTCCGGCGAGTAGGTCACCTGATCCCGGTTGCAGGCCGAGACGGCAAGTACTGCCGTGAGGAAAGCGATATGAACCGCGCGCTCCATCATCGGATTCTAAAACTCAACGTTATGGTCCCCGCCCTGCATCCAGTCCAGGGTGACGCTCACCCCCACGAGCGGGTCATCGACACTGACGATACCGGTATCAAAGACCTTGGCTTTCAAGATCTTCAGTTGACCTGCCCGAAGGGGGGTCGGGATACTTAGCACGGATTCCGTCACGGATCCGTCCGCGGTCTGGACATAGACATGCCAGGCCCAGACCGGTTCCGGAGCCGGGTCGGAGAGGAAGGGTGATTCCGTCTCCGTGATGCTTCGCGTTCCGGACCGGTAATCCCTGGACGGGAAATGGACCGAGGCGAAACAGCGCTCGGTGCCGCCGGATACCGGCAGGTCATCCGTCCGGATCATCGGAGCGGTCATGAAAGTCCACGTGCTGTCCGACAGGCTGAATCCGTCGGCCATGCCGGTGACGTAGGCCTTGATTCCGGTTACGCCTGCAGCTTCGGCTGTTTCCAGGACCAGGGCTGTTGCAGCGTTGACCATGTAAAGATCGGACTCGATACGCTGTTCCGCATTCGGACGGACTTCAAACGTCCCTCGCCCGGCGAACAGACCGGTCCGGTGGGGATTCACCGCGTCCTCGTCCGAGTGCTGAACGAACGTTTCCGCATCGAGGGATACGGATCCGTTTTCCGCCGTATTGGCGGCAGCGGTATGCCGGACAGTACCGGCATCCAGATACAGGGTGCAGCTGAACTGCTCCTGATCCATGATTTCGTTCACGTGTTCCAGCAGTTCGCCCCCGGTGTTGCGGAATGTAAGGTCCGCGTCGTGGGCGATGTCGGTGAAGATGCCTTTCAGGTATGTCTGAAGGGCATTCCGGACCGGAATGTCCGGCTCACCGGAGAGCACCTTTCCCAGCTCCGTCTGTTCGTTGGTGACCAAACGGAGCCGGTAGTCGATGCGGATGGTTCCGCCGCAGTCGGATAAATCCTCGTCCACGAGGCGGCTGCATCCGGAAAGGATGGCCGCCCCGAGGAAAAGCAGGAGGATGCCGAAGCGTGCGGTACGGTTCATATCAGATTAGAAACCCTGGCTGTCCCTGTCTCCGAATTCCAGTTCGTATGTGAAGCCTGGCAGCCACTTGAGGTCCACGGAAAGACCGAGGGACATCTGGGAAGAGCGCAGGTCCGGAACAGTAACATAGGCGTACTTCAAGGAGTTCAGACCGATCTTGAAGAGGGCGGAGGTAACGAAATCCTGGATGAACACACGCGGGATCTGCTTGGATTTGCCGGCATTCGCGCCAGAGGTGTAGATCGGCGGAATCTGGTAGTACTCAGGCCATTCGACCGTCTTGGATACCTGGGTTGCAGCCGTCGGATCCTCCGCACAGTCAAGCCGGGCGACCAGATAGAACTTGTTGCCCTTGGCAACCAGGTTGTCACGTCCCCAGAAATTGTCCCCGTTGTTGATGAACTCGAGGGCGACATACACATGGTTCTGGACGGCGTTGTCGGCCTTGGAGGCGTCATAGTTGTCAAAGACGACCGTGTAGTTGGGGGTGATGGTCGGGATGCCGCCGTCAGGAATATCGTCGTCATAGATGACTCCGTCGAACTTTCCGTACTTGAGATCCGTGGCATCGGAGACCGGCTGCCCGGACATGTCGATCGGGAGGAACTGCCAGTCAGCCTTGGGGTTGATGCCGCCCACCAGGACACCGGTCAGTTGGAGATTGGCCTCCGAGGCATTGAACGTGCGGTCATCTTCCTCGTTATTCGTCATCTTCTTCCGGTTGTCTTTCAGCTGAGTGGAACTGTAAGCCACCTTCGTCTCGAACAGCGCGACGCCATAGTTGATGTTGTCACGGACAGCGACGCCACGGGTGGAAGAGGTAACCTTCCGATTCTTTTTCCACAGACCGTTGGTCCATCTTTCATGATTGTCGTTATCCCAGGGACCGACGCCGTTGGGGAAGTCCAGGGAGGTGACATTGTCCTTGGCAGTGACACGAAGACCGCTGTTCACGTAGTACATGAGTTCCAGCGGGTAGGCATACTTCCTGGGTTCAAAGCTGTCGGCATGGGGATTGACCAGCGGATCGTTGGGATGCCTATACTCAAATTCACCCGTCGCAGGAAGGAAGCGGAGCTGGGCGGCGCCATCCGGAATATGGAACGACCCGTACGGGTAGTTGTTCAGATCCCGGGCAATCGTGGTCCGGGTCGATCCCGACGTTTTACCGAACTGGGTGTACCACTGGTCTTCCGTCATGATGTTGTTGGTGGTGAGATAGTTCTTGATGACGCTGATCTCCTTGTACGTCCACTCTCCGGTCTCTTCATTCTTGGAGAAGAAGTTGTTGATCTGGTCATTGATCATGCCGGCCAGACGCTTGGCGTTGGCTTCGTCTTTGGAAGTAGGGATGGCTCTGGATGCGACGGCTTCGATGACAAAATACATCTCCTTGATCATCTCCATGACGGCGGAGGAGCAGCCGGCCCGGTACTCGTTCTCACCGACTGTGGTGAACGTGACGTAGGCATTGCCCAGGATCTGGTCCAGCGCGCACACAGAGTTCGGGTCGGCCTTGTATGCGGCCCCGACCCCGGCCCAGCTGGTCGCCGGAAGATCCGTGTAACCACCGAAAGACTCAGCGGAAGGAGCGGCAGTTTTGATGATTTGGTTGATGACATAGATCATCAGGCGGGCTGTAGCGTCATACGCCAAGACGTCGTCTTCGGTTCCGATGCGGCGGACCGTATGGAAAAAGGTCTCGCTGGGGTCCTTGGACACTTCGTAGTCGATGGCACCCAGGCTTGACTGCGTGTAGGAGGCGCCGCGGAGGGCTTTGCCATAGAACAGGACGGCATCCGTATTCAAGGGAATGGAGAGCTGCAGGATACGGTTGGAACTCTCCGTCTGGTTCTTCGAGGCATCAAGGGTGTTGCTGCCGAAAAGCAGGCCGAGGTCATAAAGCCGGTCGGCCTCTTGCGTCCCGTTAACGTACGGGAAGGCGGTTCCCTCGTCATTGGCGATTTGGGTCTTGTAGGTGAGCAGTTTGGCCTCCTCGATACCACGGAACCCGCTGTTATTCTGGACGGCGGAGGCCGTCATCCTGGTCTGCGCGTTCTGTCCGGTGGATACGCTCACGATGAACTGGGTGGTCACCTCGTTCGTCTCCGGATTGTAGTTCGGGTTGACGTCGATCGTCTCCCGCTGACAGGCAGCCAGGGTGCCCGCCAGGGCAAGGACACCGAGGAACAGTTTAGTTGTGGATTTGTTAGACATAAACTTAAGATTAAAGGTAATTATTGTTGTATCTGTTGGTTAAACTCTTTCATCCGATCCTGGTAAGCCTCGTAGGCGGCCCGTTCAAGCCGGATCCGCGCCAACTGCTCCAGGTTCCTCTCCGCGCTCTCGTCACCCCTTGCAGCGGCGGCTTCGAGGATCCGGAGCGCCTCTTCCTCCCGCCCGTTATAGAACAGGGCGACGGCATAGGCGTTGTCGCTGCGGTTGTCGCCGCGCTTGGCTTCCAGCCGGCGGAGCGCCGTTTCATAGTCTCCGGATTCCAGAAGTCCGATGGCATCGTTGATTTCCTGCGCACTCTTGTCCGGTACGTAGTCATAGTAAATCCGAAGGTAACCGGAGTTACGCAGGTTGTGGAGGACATTCTTCAGGAGAGCCTTGTACACTTTCCCGCCTTCCAGTCGCTTGAGGCGGGCCTCCCGCCGATTGGCATCCGGCTCCGTGTCCATGATCTGGAGGACGGTCCGCAGCTGGGCTACCGTGAGGCCGGAATCACCGCCACCCTCGAGCAGCGCGTCGTTCACCATGTCGCGGAATTCACTCCAGGCTTCGCCGCCGCCTACGGTGTCGAACAGCGTGTCGGGAACGTTCAGGCGCTCCTGAATGTACCGTTGAAGGGCGAGGGCGCGCGCGTCGGCAAGCCAAACGTTATGCTGGATGGAACCTTCCACGGAGGCCAGGCCTATGATCTGGATCCGCGAGACGCTGCTGGTCGTATCGGCCATGATCCGGGACGTAATATCAATGATCTCATCCAGTACCGGACCGTTGTCGTGCGAATAGCCGCCTTCAGAGAAGGCGCGCAGGAGCCGGATCTTGTCCAGCTCGAAAAAGACATACAGCGCACCCTCCTCCTTGCGGAGGATACGGTCGGGCGTATAGGGACGGTATTCGCTGCTGTGGCGGAGGACAGGGTGCTTCGGCGCCAGTTCGCCCGCGACGCCCCGGTCCTGGACCTCCGGCACTTCCGCGCGGAATTCGGACGGCGGCAGTACTGGTTTCGGACGTATCAGCGTATCGAAAGGTGTGAGGATCAGGTCGATGAGCTCCTGGCGGGTCCGCCGGCGGTCCAGGTCGATCGCGAGGTTCACCCCGATCTTGGGGATGAGGGCCGGTCCGGTCGTTTCCCCGATGCGGGCCCCGCAGTGGCTGCACTCATAGATGCTGGCCTTCTTGTAGCCCGCCCCGATGCCGGCTTCCGTTTCCAGCCGGATCCAGTCGTTGAGATACCAGGAATAGCCTGCGAAAAGGCCCGCACCGTAGAAATCTCCCTGCAGGCGGTGGTCGCGGACCTCCGGATACAGCCCCAGCGGGAACCGGACGGATCCCACGTTGTAATGCGTATAAATGAGGTCGGCACCCAGGAAAAGCCCGTCATAGACTTCATCCGTCCACCAGCGGAGTTCGGGGACGATGAGAATATGCTTCCATTTTTTCGGGTTCTCAACATCCGTGTCCCATGGCAGCCAGCGCGGCCAGGACTTCAGGCCCGCGTTGGCGCCGATGGTCAGGTGTTTTCCCAGCGGAATCTCGAAACCCAGGTTGGGTGAAGCGGACGCCCAGTAGGCGAGGTTCGTCCGGAAAGAAGGGGCGCGCCGCCGGGCCACGGAATCGGACCATACCACCGTCTTAACGGTGTCCGTGCGGAAGCGGTACAGCGTATCTCCGGATTCGCGGACCACGAGGGTGTCCGGGCCCGTCTGGACATGCGGATTCGCCTGGCCACGTACCATGACGCGGCCCATCAAGAGGCAGGTCACTAATAGCATAGCTTCCCAATACTTGATATTATGCATGCAGTCCGGTTATAAATTATTTCAAATTTACTACACTGTCCTAAAAAAAACAAAAGATTTCCCCTTTTTTGTTACTCCTGAATACAGGAAAAACGGCCGTAGAGACCGTTTTTTTCTTTGATAATTAACAAGAATACTTCGAATTTTGACATATGCCTATTTGAATAGTTCGTGCGAAGCGGTCATGGCTTTCGGGTCCAGGGCCTCGTCGAGTTTCTCCTTGGTCATGTAGCCATGCTCGAGGACCAGGTCATAGACGCTGCGGCCGGTCTCAAGGGCTTCCTTCGCGACCTTGGTGGAGGTCTTGTAGCCGATGTACGGGTTCAGGGCGGTGACGATGCCGATGGAGTGCTTGACCATCTCATAGCAGTGCTCGGCATTGACGGTGATCCCGTCGATGCACTTGGTGCGCAGGGTGTTCATCGCGTTGATGAGCCAGGTCTGGCTTTCGAGGATGCACTGGGCGATGACAGGCTCCATGACGTTGAGCTGGAGCTGGCCGGCCTCGGCGGCAAAGGTGACGGCGGTGTCGTTGCCGATAACCTTGAAGCACACCTGGTTCGTGACCTCGGGTATGACGGGGTTCACCTTGCCCGGCATGATGGAGGAACCCGGCGCCATGGGCGGGAGGTTGATCTCATGGAGGCCGCAGCGCGGACCGGAGGCCATCAGGCGGAGGTCGTTACAGATTTTGGAAAGCTTGACGGCCAGGCGCTTCAGGGCGGCGGAATAGCTTACGTAAGCGCCGGTGTCCGGGGTGGCTTCCACCAGGTCAGGGGCCTTCTCGAAGGTGTCGCCGGAGAATTCGCTCATCCGCTTGGTGCAGAGTTCCGCGAAGCCGGGGACGGCGTTGAGGCCGGTGCCGATGGCGGTACCGCCCATGTTGATCTCCTTGAGGAGGACGGCGTTCCGCTCCAGGTTTGCCAGCTCTTCGGCGAGGTTGTTCGCGAAGGCGTTGAATTCCTGTCCGGAAGTCATCGGGACGGCGTCCTGCAGCTGGGTGCGGCCCATTTTGATGATGTCCTTGAACTCTTCGCCCTTGGCCCGGAAGGAGGCAATCAGGTCGCCGAGGGCCTTCTCCACATGCTTGTTCATGCGGACGAACGTATAGCGGAAGGCGCTGGGATAGGCGTCATTCGTGGACTGGGCGCAGTTCACGTGGTCGTTCGGGGAGCAGTACTGGTACTCGCCCTTCCGGTGACCCATGAGTTCGAGGGCGCGGTTGGCGATGACCTCGTTGGCATTCATGTTCACGGAGGTGCCTGCGCCGCCCTGCATCATGTCCACGGGGAACTGGTCGTGGAACTTGCCATCGACAATCTCCCGGCAGGCGGCGATGATCGCTTCGCCGATTTCCTTCGGGAGGACGCCGAGCTCGGTGTTGGCGGCCGCGGCGGCCATCTTCACATAGGCCATCGCGATGATGTACTCGGGATAGTCGCACATCCGCGTGGTGGAAATCTTATAGTTGTTGAGTGCCCGCTGCGTCTGGACGCCGTAATAGGCGTCGGCGGGAACCTGGAGTTCGCCCAGGAGGTCGGATTCGATCCGGTACTTGATTTCGCTCATGATTAAAATGTGTTATCTAATTATCCGCAAATGTAACAATTCGTTTGCAATAAACCAAAAATAGGTTAGAGATTGATTATCCCTTTTGAAATGAATGGAATTATCCGTAAAATAGCGCAGGATTTCCTTAACAGTCAACCGGATGAGACCTTTTCGCCTTTTGCTTGCCGCTGCCACGCTGCTGCTTCCTTTCACGCTTTCCGCTTCCGAACCCTTCCGCATCGCCGTGGCCGGCGTCACGCATGACCACCTGGGCGGCGTCGTCTCCCAGCTGAAAGCGGGGGACATCCGGGTGGTCGGGGTCTGGGAAGCCGATGCCCGCTACCTGCATGCCAATTCCCTGACGGGGATGCTCCCGGAAGACATTTTTTATGCCGACCTGGGCCGGATGCTGGACGAAACCCGTCCCGAGGCCGTTGTTGCCTACGGCTCCATCAAGGATCATCTGGCCGTTGTGGAGGCCTGCGCGCCGCGCGGCATCCATGTGATGGTGGAAAAGCCTCTGGCGGCATCGCTCAAGGACGCCCGGAAGATGGCCGCCCTGGCCCGGAAACACGGCATCTCCCTGCTGACGAATTATGAGACAACCTGGTACGCCTCCAATCGGTACGTGAAGGAGCACCTTGCCTCCGTGGGGCCTGTCTATCGCATCGAGGTCTATGACGGGCACGAGGGGCCCATCGAAATCGGTTGCAGCAAGAAGTTTACCGACTGGCTGACGGACCCCGTCCTGAACGGGGGAGGAGCCGTGATGGACTTCGGCTGCTATGGGGCCAACCTCGCCACCTGGCTCCTGGACGGCCGCCGGCCCGCGAGCGTTTACGCTGTCCTGCAGCAGAACAAGCCCTCGGTGTACCCCCGCGTGGATGACGATGCGACCATCGTCCTGGACTATGGCGGGACCACCGTCCAGATCAACGCCTCCTGGTGCTGGCCCTACGGCCGGAAGGACATGTATGTCTATGGAAAGGACGGCTTTCTGTATCAGGCCGATCCGACCCGTGTGGCTGGTGCGCCCGGCTCCCGTGGCGTGGAAGCCCCGGCTCTCCCGGCGCCCATCGACAATCCCTTCCATTATCTGGCTGCTGTGGTCCGCGGCGAACAGACGGTCGCACCCACGGACCTGTCGGCCCTGGAGAACAACCTGACCGTGATGGAAATCCTCTCTGCCGCCGTCCGCAGCGCCCGTACCGGCAAGCCCGTCCGGTTCCGGTAAACGGTTTATGGGGCGTAGTCCCTTCCAAGGACCGAATACCGTTCCAGCTCTTTTCCCTCTTCGCTGTACACGGCGAATCCCTTCCTTCCCGACCGGAGCGTGATTCCACCGTAGTACGCCCCGCGCTTCCTCACCGCTTTCTTGGCTCGGAGCAGGGCGTCTTCCAGGGTGGGGCAGTAGTACGTGGTCATCTCGGCGGTAAAGATACCCCGCCGTTGGGCCAAAGGAAGGTACAGGAAAACGGTCAATCAAGGCCGTTTTGTCCTATTAAAGCCGCTTTCTTTTCCGTACTTTTGCACTGTTTATCGGGGGAGGAATCTGGTAATTCCCGTAAACGGGGGTGGCCATCGTTCTTCAGAAGGATGGCCACCTTAACCTTTTCCGGCAACTATTTTTTCCATACATGGACGATCTCGCCAATGTACATGTAGTGGACACCAAGGCCGGACCTGTCATACCAGTCCCGCTGTTCCTGTGGCATCAGGGAAGGATCGAACTGCTGCCCGTAGATCTTCTTGCATTCAATGGCCAGGTCGGCTTCGGCATAGATAGGATTTCCCAGCTGGGTGAATTCGACGGTCAGTCCGGCTCCCGCCACCTTATCTTCGTCCCTGCCTGAGACACGGCCCAGGTAGGAAAGTTTGTCCCTCATGGATTCCGGGAAGTGCGTGACCGTGAAATAGTCGTTCTCTTCCATGAACTTGTGGGTATAGCGGCTGGTCGAGACGAAGACGGTGAAAACGGGCTTCCCCCACAGTTCACCGATGGTACCCCATGAAATGGTCATCAGGTTCATGTCCCCTTCCTTCCCGGCCGAAACCTCCAGCCAGTCCTTGTCAATCATCTGGACAGGATTGAGTTCGATTTCAGTCGGTGCTATCTCCTGCCAGGGCTTGTCCTGGAGGGATGTTGTCTTTTGAGTATTATTACCACAAGCCATAATGAGGAAGGCGGTCAGGATGATGGTGATACTTTTCTTCATGACGCTAAGGTAGTGAAAAATGTCGGTTCCTCCATCCTTCTCCCGATGAAAGTGATGCCGGATTCCCCGAAAGAAAACCGTTTGATATCACCCTGGAATGCGTGGACAGCCAGTTTGGTACCACAATTGTCAAATGGGACTGACTACTAATGATTTACAAAGTTGATGGTTCCGAACCTACTATTTGAAATCGGGGTTCGGTACGGTCGCTTTGTAATATGCTGATTTGCAGGTGCTTGTGTGCAGTGTCGTTCCGAATCTCGGAGACTAGGCCGGAACCGTTGAGAATTATCGAACTTTTGGGGGAGACTTATTGGGAGTTTATGAGGCAGGTATCCGGATAGTTGTTATTCCGTCTCATGCATGGCATCCCAGTTGTATGGTTTTATTCCATATTCTCTCACCAAAGGGAGAAACCTTGCGTTTGCTTCCTTTTCATCATTATAATAGGCCTCATACAAACTGGTTTGAAAAACGTAAAGGCCCTTGATTTCTTTCTCCTTGAAACAATCTTTGATAAAACCGTAGGACCATTCGTCATTAAAGGCCATCGCTATCTTAAAGAGTTTTTCAACTCGGGAAGAGTTGGGATATTTATTTCTCAGTTCATAATCCCGTATTTCTTCCAGAACCGGAATGAAGATGTCGTCCGGCCATTTCAGGACGGCATCGAGCCCCTCTAAGGTCCTGTTTCTTTTGTTGGACCAGGTTGCATGGGAATCATACTCCCGGAGTGCTTCAAGAATCAGAGGGATATCTTCTGGTTTCCGATATGTCGCCAGGATTTCCAGTTCTTTCGATTCGCCGTTGAGATAGAATTCCCGGACCCGGTCATATAAGCCTTCCGTTCCATATCGTAAAACTGAACGATATTTGTCCAGATGTTCCATGCCGGCTCCAAAAACGGCGAGACTGTCAATAGAATGAATCTGGTCGGTTGTATAGAGACCATTGTATTGCCAAATGGAACTCAGCATGAAATTTCCAACGGTCTCTTGCCATCCCGTATCAACACTAAAGTACCAAAACAAATCCTTATCAGTCAATCTGTCCAAAAGAATACTGTAACAGCGCTCGCTCTTCTTTTCGGCCAAAGAATAGAATGCAAAAACACGCTCGGCGGGATAAGTAGCATACCGGGCCATAGAATCCAAATCAGAATCGGAAGACTCCCTTAAAATCCGTTGCTGCCTTTTCCAACCTTGAGGAATGTCCCCCCAACCGCCGTAAGACGTTCGATTAAAGATGTTGTTGGTGTCGATTTGAGGTTTTGGTGGAGGTGGAGGAGGACTGTCATTACTTTGCCCATGACAAACGACACTGGCCAAAGAAAAGAGTAAAACCGCTATAGTGATACGATGAATCATGCTCAATAAGAATCTATCTCTACCAATGCTGCAAATACCGTTCCGCCGCATTTTTAGCATCCCGGTAATAAACGCCGCAAAGTTGTGAATTTCAAATAATTACATTGGTTTCATCAACCGAAATGTCTAATAATCCAAGAACTTGTTGAGGATGAGTCTCCCTTCGTCACATGCCATTTGCATCAGCCGGTTTGATTTGTGCATCGATAGGGGGTAGCGGAATACGATTTTATAATCGATTTAATATAAGGATGTTATGGGAAAGACTCCCGCAGGCCTGGCGATATTGTAAGGGGGATGCAGATAGGGATTTTGCAAAAGATTTATTTTCAACGATTTACAAAACACCCTCCCGCAGGTCCATGGTAAACCTGAACTAGGACGCCACAAAGAGGTTCAGTTCGGAGACGTGGCGGGAATCCTTCCAATCTCAAACGTAAAAGCCCGGCCGTCAGGCCAGGCTGTTCGCGTGCGGAATCATTACAGATTATCTAACTTTCATTAAGGACTACATCAAGGTCGTTGAATTCGTCGAATGGCTTGATTTAGTCAGGTTTCCTGTGCCATAAAAACGTACAGAAAATGGTTGAGGCTTTCCCCGGGAGCGTGTAATCTATACCGCTCCTACCTGCCTATAACCAATATCTTACAGAACGGTCTTCCCTCATTCTATCGGGGTTCCCGGTCAGTAAGTCCGGCAGGTTTAGGTCTGTTCGGCGTGTTGGTTGCAACTGGAAATCCCAGTCACAAAAAAAGGAGGACCGAAGTCCTCCCTAAGCCACAGGTAGAGTCAGAAGCGCCTTATCGGCGCAGTTCGTTCCGTACTACCAAATGTCCCTCAACGTTCCGGTAATGGGAGCGGACTTTCTCGACCTTGCCATTGCGAACACGCTTGTACGCCTTCATTCTGACAAGTTTAGGAGTCTTGAACTCAAGGTACAGGCTCACTTTCAGCCAGTTGAACTTTTGTCTTTGCATTACAGTATTTAGATTCTCGTGAAAGTTCTTGGGGAAGGTGAAGAAGCACCCCTGTGGCTCTTTTTCAATGAGAAAAGGCATTTCAGTGAGGGCTGAAATACCTTTAGATTTTGAGAATCTAACCACCGAGGTGGACAATTCTGTAATGCATTGCAAATGTACAAAGATTTTTGATACCCGCAAATCTTTTCCCTTTACTTTTTTTACCGAACCTACTATTTATTGAGAAATACATTATCATTATGGAATACAAAAGACAATACAGAGACCTCCCAAATGAGGTAAAAGAGAAAATCAGCGCCTCGATGAAAGGCAAACCCAAGAGCTATAACCATAAGGAGCATATCCGTCAAGGGATGCGGAAATACTGGTCCAACGTCCCCAGAAAGGTTCAGGACCACGAGAATAATGATGTTGAACCCTTAAATGCCGATGCCATGTAATCTCGAGACAACCATCATCGACAATCTCGTCATCTGTTTTCTGGCAGCACCTGCACTGCTGGCAGAACTCCGGGATTTATTCGGCATCGATTACGGCGACTTCCGCCTTTCGCGTATTGAAGGGCGCTTCCATCGGCACTACTTCAACATCACTACGCCCCGAGCCAAAAAACTCGGCAGTTTGTACTTCGACCGCTTCGCCAGTGACGGTAACGAGCGGTACATCTGGCTGAAAGTGGTGAATGCCGCCCTATACGACCGAAACCTCATCGACGAAGTAAGGCGGATTCCAGATCGGCTTGGGCAGCAATACTACGGCATCTCATCGCTGGACCTGGCGCGGGATTTCGGTTATGACGTTGCGTCCCGAATCCGGAAGATGATGCGCCGGGAGGACTTAGCGGTCATCATCAACGGGAAGGAGGTAAAAAACCGGACCACAATGTTAAAAAGGATTTACCGGACTTGTGGAATGTCGCTGGTGAAGGACGGGGCAAAGGGACAATTATCGAACCAATTTTGAAGAATTTCGAGAGATGTATCTGTTTGGTATTCAGATAGATATTGGTGTTTCTTAAAGGAGATTCCTCTAAGTTGTTTTGAACATGTCGATGAGTTTGACCGTATTGCCCGGCCGTTGATTCTGTAGCCGCAGTATTTCTGCACTCACGATAATTCTTCCGGAAAAAATGATAACACGTCATTCGGAGAATCTGCCGACCTTTGCATCAGTTAATTCAATACGACTATGGCTAAGACTCTGATTGCATTTTATTCCCGCAGGGGACAGAACTGGGTGGATGGAAGCATCCGCAACCTGCCTAAAGGCAATAACGAGGTGATTGTCGAGAAGATAAAGGCGCTCCTCCCGGATGCCGATGTCTTCCGGATCGACACCGTGAAGAAATACTCGGAGGACTATATGGTCTGCATTGAGGAAGCCAAGCAGGAACTTCGGGACAAGGCCCGTCCTGAGCTTACCGCCAAGGTGGAGAATATGGACCAGTACGACACCATCATCCTGGGCTATCCCAACTGGTGGGGCGTTCCGCCGATGGCTGTTTTCACATTCCTGGAGAGTTATGATTTCTCCGGAAAGAAGATTGTCCCGTTCTGCTCCCACGAAGGTAGCGGTTTGGGCGGCAGCATCCGCCAGATCAAAATGGCCGTTCCAGATGCCAATCTTACCGCCGGAGTCGCCATCCATGGCGCCGCCGCATCCCATTGTGACCGCGAAGTCAATCTGATCATCCAGCAGGCCAAATAAACTATGAAAAACTTCTTTTTAACCGTTAACCTTGCTCTTTGCGCTTTATCCGCATCGGCCCAGACCCTGGTGGTCTACTACTCCCGCACCGGAGAGAACTATACTTCCGACGGCATTGTCAATCTGAAGAAGGGCAACACCCAGGTCGTCGCCGAGCAGATTCAGAAGTTCACGAAGGCCGATGTCTTCCGTCTGGAGACCGTCAAGGAATATGCCGTCGACTATTATGAATGCACACAGGAGGCCAAGGAAGAATTGAATGCCAAGGCCCGCCCGGCGCTCAAGGCCGATATCGACATCTCCAAGTATGACACCATCTACCTGGGATGGCCCTGCTGGTGGGGTACTTACCCGATGTGTGTCGCCACTTTCCTGGAGGCACATGATTGGAGCGGAAAGACCGTGATTCCTTTCACCACCCACGAGGGCAGCGGCTTTGGCCGCGGTCTCAGTGACTTGAAGGCGGCCATTCCTTCCGCCACCGTCAAGAACGGCCTGTCCATCCAAGGTTCGAAAGTAGGCACGGCCGGAAAACAGATTGAAAAATTCGTTGCCGGAGGCAAGTGAATGACCGACAAAGAGCAGATAGCCGACCTTTATGAGGCGATGTACCAAGCCATGATTGCCAAAGACACCGTGGCTTTGGGCAAGATCCTGTCCGAGGACAGCGTCCTGGTCCATATGACCGGGCATCGGCAACCCCGGCAGAAATATCTGTGTGAGATTGCCTCGGGTGTACTGAATTACTACAGTGTCAATACCGACTCCTTGGATATCACGTTGGAAGGTGATACCGCCAGGATGGTCGGCAAAAGTCGCGTGAATGCAGCCGTATATGGGGGTGGACGGCATACCTGGAGGCTCCGGATGGACTCGGAGCTCCGCAAGATTGACGGGGAATGGCTTATCACGTATAGCAAAGCTTCTACATATTGATCAAACACAAACGGATATGAGATACACAACACTTGGAAAAACCGGGATCGAGGTGTCCCGGATCTGCGTAGGCTGCATGTCCTACGGAAAAGCTTCGGAAGATTTCCATCAGTGGACCCTGGGGCCGGAGGATACGCAGGCGATGGTAAAGCACGCTATCGATCTGGGCGTCAACTTCTTCGATACGGCCAATGTCTATTCCTTCGGCACCAGCGAAGAGTACCTTGGTCGTGCGTTCAAGAACATCGGCATCCCCCGCGACAAAGTGGTCATTGCATCGAAGGTGTTCTTCAATGAGGGACAATTGTCCCGGAAGGCCATTCTCCGCGAAATTGATGGAACGCTCAGCCGCCTGGGAACCGATTATCTGGACCTATACCAGATCCATCGGTTCGACTATGGCACGCCCATCGAAGAGACGATGGAGGCGTTAGATTGCTTGGTGAAAGCCGGAAAGGTGCGCGCCATCGGCGCATCGGCCATGTATGGCTATCAGTTCCATAATATGCAGATTTGCGCTGAAAGGAATGGCTGGACGCTGTTTTCCACCATGCAGAACCACTACAACCTGATGTATAGGGAGGACGAACGGGAACTCATCCCGATCTGCGAACAGTATGGCGTTTCACGGATTCCGTATTCTCCGCTGGCCGGCGGTCACTTGACACACCGGGGCTGGGAGAGCGGTACGGCGCGCTCCAATACGGACAAGACCATCCGTAAGAAGTATGATCATGCCAAAGAGAATGACCTGCAGATCATCGACAGGGTCGCTGAGGTCGCCGAGCGTCTGGGAGTGACCATGACCGAAGTGGCGTTGGCCTGGACACTGGCGAAAGGCGTTGCCGCTCCGATTGTCGGAGCCACGAAAGTCCCTCACTTTGATGCTGCTGTCAGAGCCGTGGATTTGAGCCTGTCTGCGGAAGATGTCGCTTATCTTGAAGCGCCGTATAAAGCCCATGAAATTGTGGGAGCTCTCGCGCAAACGGACTCCAACGGTATCTAGGCAAAATTGATAATTCGAGGAATCTTCCGTACCTTTGGGTATGGAAGATTTTTTGATGTTCAACACCCTGGAGGACGGGAAATATCCCGATGTCTATAAGGAGAATTACCACGGCCACATCCTTTGCCGGAGCGGAGAAATGCGCTTCAACGCCGTCGGAAAATCTTTCACGGCCGGCCCCGGCGACCTGGTGATCTGGCAGATGACCACCGCCATCTCCAACGTGCAGTATTCGGCCGGTTTCGATGCTGATTTCGTGCTCATTTCCAATCCTTTCCTGAACCTATACAATCCGGAACAAGTATGGGCGACCAAGGGTTACGTTTATATTAAGAGCCATCCGGTATTCCATCTGGAGCCCGATGAATGGGAGGTCATCGAGGCCGATTTCAACCAGTTCCGCCGCCGGATCCATTCCAAGTTCGAGTTGTTTTACGACGAAAAGGTCGGCCGCGTCTTCCAACTCCTGCTGATGGACATGTGGGCCATCTATTCCCGCGAGATGGAGAAGGCCGATACGGACGAGACTTCTTCCAGCATCTTCATGCGATTTTTGACCTCGCTTCGGCAGAACTGCCGGGAGCAGCGCGAGGTGGCCTGGTATGCGAGTGAACTTTGTGTTACGCCGAAGTATCTGTCAGCCGTATGCCAGAAGATCACGGGAAAAGGTGCCGCCTATTGGATTGAGTACTACACCCTCCACGAGATCCTGCTGCTATTGAACAATCCGGCCCTGACCCTGACGGAGGTCACAGACCGGATGCATTTCCCGGCGCCGCCGATGCTTACGCGCTATCTGAAGCGCACCATCGGCATGACACCCTCGGAATATCGTTCCCGGCAGGCTTGAGATCATGAGCGGCAAATCGCCATAAATGGGGATTTCACGCTTTAGGTCTTTTATTACCAGTGAGTTGCAAAACGGACTTCCGCAGACCCTGCGAAGCAACCAAAATCCTTGGCCCTCGCCCGTGCACGAAACCGCCCGGCCATCGAGGCCGGGCAGGGTTTCGTACGGGAACGTTAACCAAGTTGTCTCTGAGTTTTCCAAGACTGAAAGGGTTATCGCCACCGTTTACCTTTGTCTTGCATTTTTGAGTATTTATCCTCGCTTTCCGTGTTCTTTGGACACGTGAACGCCTATTTCGCCAGGAATTCCGAAGGGGTGAGGCCTGTGACTTTCTTGAAGATCCGGTTGAAGTGATGCACGTATTCGAATCCCAGCAAATGGGCCGTTTCGCTGACATTGTGCCCATGCATCAGGAGGCTTTTCCCCCTTTCAACCACGAAAGAATGGATGTAGCCGATGGCTGTACCGCCTGTTGCCTTGTGGATCAAGTCGCCCAGATAGCGGGGAGAATATGCCAGTTCTGACGCGCAGTATTGGACAGACGGGACCCCCTGGCCCATCTGCTTGTTCTCCGCATAATAGTCGAGGAGCAGCTGGTGGAAGCGCTTGAGCATGTCGGACGAATCCTTGTCCCCGAAAGCCGCTTGCCTCAGATAAATGCGGTTGCAATACTCGAGGATTACATGGAGATAACCTTGGAGCACTCCCCGTAGGGCAGGGCTGTCTTCATGGTCCTGGACTTCTTTACGCATCTGGCCGATGAGCAGGGAAATCCGGTCCCATTCCGTTGGCGTCATCTCCAGCGAGTTGCTGGAATAGTAGGAGAAGAAACCGTATCCCTCCATCTTTTTCTCCCAGGCGGTCCCTTGAGTCAATTCCGGAGACCAAAGGAGAACCCATCCCTTTCGGGTTATCAGTTCCCCGTTGTCTTCCACGCCTCCGATCTGCCCCGGCGCCACCGCAATGATGGAAGGACCGTGGGTTTCGTAGGTTTTCATTCCATAGGAAATACCCTTGACAAACTCGTCCTGGATGAACAGTCCATACACGCTGTACAGGTTCAGGCTTCGGCGGAAGAGCCCCAGTTCTTCATAACGGAGGATGCATACAAGCGGATGAAGCGGGGGAGCGTTGACATAAGCCGCATAGACGTTCGGATTGGTTATGCGTAAAACCTTTTTCATGCGTGTGAGTCTCTGGAGGTTTGACAAATATAATGATTATCTGCGAAATTGGTTAATAATGGGCAAAAATGTGTTATGCCGTTTCAGATGAAACACGCTACTTTTGTAAAAATCAAACCAGTATGGATATCAATCGCCCCATCAATCGGAGAAATGCCCTCAAGGTGTTGGGCCTCGGCATGCTTGCCACCTGTGTCCCGACCCTTCCCGCCTGCGGAAACACCCGGAAAGAAAAGAAGATCAAACGCCTGATCTTCTACTTCTCCGCCACCGGCAACAGCCTTTATGTTTCACGCCAGATTGCCGGAGAAGAAGGCACCCTGCTGAGCATCTCGCAGGAAATCCACAATGAGAATCCGGTCTATGAGGCAGAGGAAATCGGCTTCGTCTGCCCGGTCTACTGCTTCATCCCGCCAGCAATCGTCCAGGACTTCATCGCCC
>Ga0247611_10004673_pt1 | contig 18766 bp, 14 predicted proteins | sample 177DNAGHGhighgp2_FD_192422 | JGI IMG/M metagenome (GOLD analysis project Ga0247611, IMG submission 192422) | Sheep rumen microbial communities from Palmerston North, Manawatu-Wanganui, New Zealand - 1770 DNA GHGhigh gp2 | ecosystem: Host-associated > Mammals > Digestive system > Stomach > Rumen... | reverse complement strand
CTTGGTAAAGCCGATGATGCCTGCTTTGGAAGCCGCATAGTTGGCCTGGCCGGCATTGCCCTGAATCCCGACGATGGAAGCGATATTGATGATCTTGCCGGATCTCTGCTTCATCATGATCGCCGCGCAGGCTTTACTGAAAAGGAAGCAGCCCTTGAGATTGGTGGCGATGACGGTGTCAAAATCTTCTTCCGACATACGCAGGAGCAGTCCATCCTTGGTCATGCCGGCATTATTGACCAGAACGTCGATGGAACCGAAAGACTCACTCACGTTCTCGATCGCCACTTCCACCTGTGCTTTATCCTTGACGTCGCACTGGATCGCGATGGCGTCCACGCCGTTCTCTTTACATGCTGCGCAGGTCTCATCGGCCTTTTCTTTGTTTCCGTGGTAAATGATTGCCACGTTCATGCCCATTTTGCTCAATTCGATAGCTGTCGCGCGGCCGATGCCACGGGAGCCGCCTGTTACGATCGCTGTCTTTGTCATGCTTCTGCCTCCACTTTCTCTCTGATACGTGCGACAACGTTCTTCAGATCCTCCAGCGTTTCCACGTTGAGGATCTCCACGTCTGTCAGCGTCTTCTTTATAAATCCGGAGATGGTCTTTCCGGGACCGATCTCGATAAATGTGTCTACTCCTGCCTTCGCCAGGGACTCGATATCCTGCTGCATACGGACGGAACCGCTGACCTGCTTTTCCAGAAGATCGGCGATCTGTGCGCGGTCATTCACGATATCTCCGGTAAGGTTCGCCGCATAGGGCACATTGAGGTCCGTAAACTCCACTTCATCGATGAACTTACGCAGTTTTTTCCCTGCTTCGGCCATGATCGGCGAGTGAAAAGGACCGCTGCACTTGAGCGGTTTTACGCGCTTGGCGCCCTTCTCCAGGAGGACTTCACCGGCTTTCTCAACGGCCTCTTTATATCCCGTGATCACGATCTGACCCGGGCAGTTAAAATTCGCGGCAAAAACTCCTTCCAGTCCTTCGATGCCGGCGCGCAGGGATTCTTCATCCATGCCGAGCACCGCGCTCATGCCACCGATATCCGGCGCCGCCTCTTCCATGATCTTGCCTCTTTCCGTGACAAGTTTCACGGCATCGTCGAAACGCATTGCGCCGGATGCCACCAATGCGGTATATTCACCCAGTGAAAGTCCGCAGGTGAAGTCCGGCTTCACACCTTCTTCTTCGAGGATCTCTGTGGCCGCCATGCAGGCTGTCAGCAGACAGACCTGCGTGTACTTGGTCTGGTTCAGTTCTTCTTTCTCGGCAAAACATAGCTCCGGGATATCGTAACCGCTGATTTGGCTTGCGGTATCGAACATTTCTCTGGCTTTGTCGCAGTTCTCGTAGAAATCCTGCATCATGCCGTTTTTCTGGGCGCCCTGGCCCGGGTACATAAATGCGATCTTCATTATTTCTTCTCTCCGATCAGTTTTTCTGCCTGATCCATCATGGAGACGATGCGGTCTTTCACGCTCATCTGTTCCTTGATCAAGCCGGAGATCTGGCCGGCCATGAAGCTACCCATCTCCTTATCGCCATCTACCACGGCTTTACGCAGAGAGCCGAGGGAAAGCTGCTCGAGCTCATCCAGTGTCGCTCCTTCTGCTTCTTTCTGCAGGTAGACTTTCGTCAGCTGGTTACGAAGCGTACGAACCGGATGACCGGTGCTTCTTCCTGTAACTTTTGTATCGATATCGCTGGCCTTGATGACCAGATCTTTATAGTTCTGGTGGATATTCGTCTCATCGCACGGAATGAAGCAAGTGCCACACTGTACGCCTTCGGCGCCTAGCATGAAAGCGGCTGCGATGCCTCGGCCGTCGGCGATACCGCCTGCTGCGATGACCGGGATCGATACCGCGTCCACGACCATCGGGACCAGCGTCATCGTTGTCAGTTCACCGATATGTCCGCCGGACTCGGTTCCTTCCGCCACAACAGCATCCACGCCCAGTTTCTCCATTCTCTTGGCAAGACCGATGGAAGCCACGACCGGTATGATCTTGATCCCGGCCGCCTGCCACTTCTCCAGATATCTCTGCGGGGAGCCTGCGCCTGTGGTGACTACGGCCACTTTCTCTTCTGCCAGTACATCGGCGATCTCCGGTGCATGCGGATTCATCAGCATGACGTTGACACCGAACGGCTTGTCGGTCAGCTCACGGCAGCACTTGATCTGGTTTCTGACCCAGTCGGCATCGGCTCCGCCGGAACCGATGATGCCCAGTCCGCCGGCATTACTGACTGCGGCGGCAAGGTGATAATCGGCCACCCAGGCCATACCGCCCTGGATGATCGGGTATTCGATATTGAGAAGTTCTGTCAGTCTGGTTTTCATATATGTACTCCTTTTCTTCCGCACAAGGCGGGTGTTTCTTTCGGATCGGTCAGATCTCGGTCTGTACGGCTCCCCAGAGGAGGCCGGCGCCGAAACTCGACATAACGATCTTTTTCTTTCCTTCTCCCAGAAGTCCGTCTTTCTTCATCTCATCCAACAGGATCGGGATGCTCGCGGACGATGTATTTCCTGTTTTTCCGATATTCATCGGGAACTTTTCGATAGGCTGCTTGAGGCGCTTGGCCACGGATTCGATAATGCGGCGGTTGGCCTGATGCAGGATGAAATAATCGATCTCATCTGCCGTCGTTCCCGTCTTCGAAAGCAGATCTTCGATCACTTTCGGCACCTCGGTGACCGCGAACTTGAACACCGTCTGTCCATCCATCTGGATGTAGTTCGACTTGAGGAACTCCGGCGTCTTCTCCTTGCCCTTCTGCATATAGGATTCGCAATGCATGCACTCGCCGCGTTTTCCGGCCGCACGCATGATCGCATCGTACGTAAGATCCGGATCTGCCTGCAACACAACGGCACCTGCACCGTCTCCGAAGAGAATGCAGGTGGAACGGTCTTCGAAATCCATATAGTTCGAGAGATTCTCTGTTCCCACGACCAAAGCATAGTCCACCATTCCGGACTTCAGGTAGCTCTGGGCCGTAACAAAAGCCGTCACGAAACCGGGGCATGCGGCGTTGACATCGAAACACATCGCGTTATCCGCATCCACTGCGGCCTGCACGCCGGTACTCAGCGCCGGGAAAAGCACATTCGGTGTGGTGCAAGCGACCACGACCAGTCCGATCTTCTTCGGATCGATGCCGGAATCGGCCACGGCTTTCTTCGCAGCTTCAATGGCCATACTCTCCGAGGTATCCTTGTCCGGATCCGAAATACGGCGTTCCTTGATGCCGGTGCGTTCCGTGATCCACTCATCGTTGGTCTCGACGATCTTGGAAAGATCATCGTTAGTCAGTATTTTTTCCGGCAGATAACTGCCTATTCCGATAACGCGTCCAAAAGACGGATGTGAACCGATCATAAAAATGTTTTGCCTTTCAAACTATTTTACATTCAAAATATAATCGTTCTATACGTCTATGTCAATATCGGAATCTTGACATTTGCCGTTCCACGCAGCCGAAAACGCCCTATTCGCAAGCATTTTCTTCCGGTTGTCCTTCGTGTGGGTTCCTCTTATCAGTAAGAACTCTCCGTTTTCTTCGAAGGAAAGGCCAAACTTCGAAAAAAGGTGTTGACATTCACCCATCCCGCGAATATAATATCAAATGTTGATTTCACAAACGCGGGATTAACTCAGTGGTAGAGTGTCACCTTGCCAAGGTGAAAGTCGCGAGTTCGAATCTCGTATCCCGCTCCACAGAACACAACATCAGTTGTCTCAATTCGAGGCAACTTTTTTTGTTATTCCGGGCACGCTATTAGACAACCTCTTTTTGCTGCAATATAATAAAGGTAATTTAAGGAGGTGCACATATGAAACGTTTAGTATCGAGTGTTCTCACTCTTGCTATGGTCCTCTCCCTAGCGGGCTGTTCGAAAAAGAGTGAAGAATCGACCAGAGCAACCAAACAAACGACGGCTTCTGAAACCACAACCACAGAATCAGAGACCGAGGAAACCACCACTACAGAATCCGAGACCGAGGAAACCACCACTACAGAGTCAGAGACTGAGGAAACTACCACGAAAGAATCGGAGACCGAAGGATCCACGACAGAGTCCAAGTCCGGTGATTCCGGTCTTGCAAGTTATACTATTTCTCCGGATTTCAAGATCCATTCGGATCTTCAGAAAGTACTTTATGAGACCAGAAAAGAGAAACGTGCTTACGGCTTTGTTGCCTCCGTTGAGGATAACAAGATCAATTCGCTCAGAAAGGAATGTGATCTTCTTACAGTCATCGATGAGGACAACTACTCTCAGCTTTGGAATACTCTCGATGGGATCTTCCCTGGAATGAACAGCAATTTCGATGACATCTACGAGCAGAAGCTGCCAAGTTATGTAGATGGTTCTGCGACGGATTCTCTCTCGATAACGAACAAGACATTTGTCGTTCGCTCTGACAGCGAAGTTTTTTCCTTCGTAACTTATCAGAACACCAATTCTTCCACTTCGTTTTTCAAGACATATAATTACCGTTCCGGCGACTCGATGGAGTACACTTTGGATGATGTCGTTACTGACAGAGCCGGATTTTCCAAGTTTTTCTCTGAATACATAAGTGGTGCTATAAAGGACGACGCTTATTCTGCGTCGGATCTGGAAACTGTGAAGGCACTGGCAAAGAAAATCAGTGATCCGAATCAGGCTGTCCCGTTCCTTCTCACCTATGACGGCATTCTTATCGTATATACACAGGACTATGCATTCAGCATGTTTAAGATTCCGGCTGTGTATGCCGGTGATTATATCGACATGAGTCTTTTCGGAGGTACTCCGGAAAGCTATGTCCTCCAGTCGGATGAATATAATCACATCATCTGGGATATCGATGGCGATGGCACCCTTGATGAGATCAGCGCTGTCTCGGAAACTGATGAATATGATTCTCTTATCAGTTTCGGCATCTCTGTCAATGGCAAGGTCGAGAAGCTTCCGGACAGCGAGCTGGATTACTCCGATATGGGACTTTATAAATTCTATCTTCTGAAGGCCGCTGATGGCTTCTATGTCTATGCAGAGGTGTATCTGGAGTCTTCGGATGCGGTCATAGAAGTCTTCAAGTATGACGGCTCTTCTTTCAAGTACCAGAAAGGTTTCTTCGGTAATCTGCCGAATATGCACATCGACGGCTTCTTCTTCGATCCGTCCAATTTCACGATTTCCCACTCTTCCGACATCATGGGCACAGGATATGTCATCGACAATGTCTTCGCCGAAGAAAATGATGGTATGCCGAAGAGGATCGTAAAAATGGGAGAGCGCTATCAAATCGTAGCGACCAGACAGGAGCTTACCGTGAACAAGTTCAGCAATAACGGTACTCCGGACGGAACTGCCACGCTCCCGGAAAAGACAGTATTTGCCGTGACCGGAATCGATCTTGAAAAGAGAACGCTACTTTGCCAGTACCTCGATGCTGACGAATCCAAGAACTTCTACTTCGAGCTCAATGTAGACCCTGCTCAGAACGAAGAAGATTATAGCCTCAAGTACAACGGTATCGAGCAGAATGACCTCTTCCTGGGTCTCTTCTATGCCGGATAAAAGATCGATGTAGAACCACGGATCCCGAATGGGAAATCCATAAATCGAAAATGCAGAAACGGGGTCGTCTCAACCGATGAGACGACCCCGCTTTTTATCTTCTCTTCCCGACGGTCAGAAGACTTCTTCGTATCTATTTTCCGCAGATCTCCAGGATCTTCTCACATGTCAGTTTCCCGCCGAAAAGATCCAGCGCGGAGCCCACAGTAATATTGACGTTTCCACCGGATACCTTCTTCAGTTCTTTTATATCCTTATAGGTATGGATCCCTCCGGCATACGTCACCGCCAGCGGTTTCGTACCGGCACGGCGCGGCATCTTCAGATACGCGCCAAAAATATCGAACAATGCCTGATCCGGTCCGGCAGCTTTGCCTTCCACATCCACGGCATGGACCAGATATTCGTCGCAGTATTTTTCCAGGCGCTTAAGAAGCGTGGCGGTCAGCTTCGTCCGGGTGAATTTCTGCCAGCGGTCGGTCACGATATAGTAGTCCTCACCCTTCTTGCGGCAACTCAGATCCAGCACCACATGTTCTTTTCCCACCGAGGATACAAGCGCATCCAGATTCGCATAATTGATTTTTCCGCCAGCAAAAACATAGGAAGTCACGATCACGTGGCTTGCCCCCGCCTGGATAAAAACCTTTGCGTTGTTATCGTTAATGCCTCCACCGACCTGAAGGCCGCCCGGATAGGCAGAAAGCGCTTCCATCGCCGCTTTCCGGCTTGCTTCATATTCCGGTGTGCCGATCCGGTTCAGCATAATGATATGTCCGCCACGGATCTCCAGTTTCTTATAATACTCGGCAAAATACCCCGCCCCTCGTTGTGAAACGAAGTTCTCCTGGGCGCCCCGATCGTTCAGCGTACCGCCGACGATCTGCTTCACTTTACCGTCATGGATATCGATACAAGGTCGGAACTCCATACTGTTTCCTCACTTCTTCCCGTTGTCTTTCTTGGGAACTTTATTGGTAAAATCGTGGAAAGGATCCTGAATATCGTTGATCTCACCACCAAGTCGACGGATCGCGGAAAGGGCTTCGTAGAAGGTCTCACGGTCAATGGTGTGTACGGTACGGTCAAGATATCCTTTCAGCAAAGAGATACCTCTCGGATCACCATAATCTCCAATACAGATCACTGCGATCACTTTGGCTTTCATACGACGGAACGCTGCGCGCAGCGCCTGGTAGATCTCATTCTGCCGATCCTGCTGTCCGACATGGGTCAGCATGATCATCATATCCTCATACGGTCCGGTGATCTCTTCATCCGAACGGTTCAGCATAAAGTCGATGAGGATCGGGACTGCTTTGTTGCCCAGTCCCATCATCATGACTTTCACGGAATCGGCTATATATTCCTGTGTCTTATCGAAACTGCAGAAGCGGGTCAATACCGGCTCCATGGCAGGTTCATACTGCGCTGCGCCGAAGAAACGGATCGCCGCGACACTTGGCTGGAAGTTTACGAAGAATTCGTTCTCATCTTCGCCCTCTTCCGGCTGCCACTTTGCATCCAGAACCATCTTCAGGAGTTTCTCACAAGCTTCCTCGCCGAAACTTTTCAGATGATCCACCAGCGGATACGGTGTGGATTCATCGTCGATGATCATGGCCGCTTCTTTAAAAGCCGCCAATGTCTGCTCCAGATCCAGAGCCTGTATGAACGCTTCTCCTGTCTGTCCATCGAGATACTTCTTCTCTTCTTTCCAGAACGGATCCGTGTTGGAAGAAATATAGGAACGGAAATTCTTGAAGTGTTCCGCCATCTCTCCTTCCGTCGGTCCTTCTTTGGAAGAAACCTGATCGGCAAAGTCCTCGCATACTTTCGAGATCCTCTGATTAAACTCGGTGAACAGTTGTGTTGTGCGCTCCATATTGCACCTCCGGAATAAGTTACCTATGCATTATACCATCTTTTCAAGTTTTTTCTTCGCTTTACGTTTTTGTTTAAGGTTGGTTTAAGGTTCGTGCTGCACAATAAAGCCATAAGAGAGATGCACACCTCCTCTTAATTCATAAATCCTCAACCCCCAAGGTCCGGCCACCACCGCCGGACCTTTCCTTATGTGCAGAAAAAAACATATCCCAAGTTCTCTGCTTCCCCCCGCTCTCCGCGCTGCGAAAATAACACAGAAAAAGGACGCCCCATTCGAATGAGACGTCCTTCGTGATCTTCAACAAATCAACTTATTTCCGATTAGGGGAGATAGTCGATAGAAACAGAATCCAGCTTGCCATCCTTGAACTTGAATGTGTAGTAGCAAGCACCAAGGAACTTCTTAGCCTTCTGCTTGTACTCGATCGTACGAGTAGAGGAACCATCCGGTACTTCATCCTTGTCCGGCTTCGGTGCATTAGCAAGAAGCTCGTCCGGTGTCATATCCAGCGGGAAACCAAACTCAACCTTAACCTCGTCCTCTGCGATCTTATCGATGGACGGAAGGCTGATAGACTTAATGATGCAGTCACGATATTTCTGCTCGGAATCTGTCAGGTTCATGATCTTTACAGAAGCAGAGTGGAACTTAGCCAGATCGAATGTCATACCCATCAAGGAGTACTGGTTCTTCTTCATGATCTCATCGTAGATGGACTCATACTTCTTTGCGAACGGAACGTTCGCATCGATCATGTCCTGAAGTGTGCTCTTACCAAGTTCAAACTTCTTACCGTCAACAGTGAAGAACATGTTGTCGAAATCAACCCACTTATCGCTGTAACCGGAACGATCCTTAGATTCTTCAGTACCCTTGGACTCTTCTTTGGATTCCTCTGTCTCTTTCGACTCATCCTTAGACTCCTCAGTCTCCTTGGACTCATCCTTGGACTCCTCAGTAGTAGCCTCAGTTGTTGTCTCTTCTGTTGTAGCCTCAGTTGTTGTTTCTTCTGTTGTTGTCTCTTCTGTTGTAGACTCCTCTGTTGTCTTCTCAGTAGTAGACTCCTCAGTTGTCTCTTTCTCTGTGTCCTCAGTCGTTTCCTCTGTGGTTTCCTTCGTCTCTCTTGTGGCTCTTGTGGATTCCTCGCTCTTGCTGCATGCAGCAAAAGAAGCTACCATACCGAGAACCAGAAGGATCGATGCAATCTTCTTTTTCATTCTCTTCTTTCTCCTTTTTCAAGCAATTCAATACTTAAATCATGTGGCCCTTCATCCGCCACGTGCAACATTCTATCATAGGATTTTTCATACGAAAACGATAAAAACAGCAAAATCCATTGTCAAAATGACGATTTTCGAAGTGAAATAAAAAAATAAAGGACGTAATTTCTTTCATATAGCAAAAAAGAGACCATCCGCATCGGATGATCTCTTAGCTGGAGGCACCACCCGGATTTGAACCGGGGATAAAGGTTTTGCAGACCTCTGCCTTACCGCTTGGCTATGGCGCCTTATGTAGTCAGCGTATGAAATAATACCACCAACTGACCTCATTCGTCAAGCATTTCAGACGTATTGCCCGAACTCTTATGCACACTTCCGTGCCCGTTCTACGGAACAGCCACGTTCTTTCTTACGTGTTCAGCAGATGCCGGCGATCTTATCCGGAAGATCCGCCATCGCTTCCTGCACGGTCTTCTTCGTCAGAAGTTTCCCGATCACGCCTTTATCCGGTCTCGGGAAAATGAACGGAAGATCCGTCTCGCCCAGTCCCGGCCGAACCGGGAAAGCCAGTTTCTCCTCCTCGATCGAGAACTGCGCATCCACGCCTTCCTTATTTCCTCTGGCATCGCAGCGGATCCACTTTCCCAGCGACTCGAAATAAATTGCATTTAATCCATGCAGGATCAAGGGCGTCGTGTCATCGTTCTCGTCCAGCCGTAGATACTGATAGCAAAGTCCGGCAGGGATCCCTGCCGCACGAAGGATCGCGCAGAGCAGATGCGATTTACCGAAACAAAGTCCCGTGCGCTTGTCCAGGACCTCCGAAGCCCGCAGACACAGTTCTTTTCGCTGGGCATCGTTACTATGGGAGATCTCATCACGCACGAACTCGAATGCCCGGCAAGCGAACTCGATCTCCGGATCCAGATATCTCATTTCCTTACCCTCGGAAACATCCTTCATGATCTTCTCCATCAGGTAATTGGCGATATAAACGATCTTGATGTGATTGTGGTTGATATATTCGCTGACCTCGAGATATTCCTCGAAGCGTTCCGCTTTCGTTAAAAATTCCATAGAAAATTCCCCTGCTTGACCAAAGTGCCCCTATTGTATCACAGAAGTGCTGTCCGTGCGAAATCCGGCTTTGGTGCGCTTTCCACACTGCAAAAACACCCGCATCATCTCATCAGGAGGGATCTTTCGGGAAGAAGAGCCGCTGCCCGTTTTTCTCGATGACCTCGAAATCCACCTCGTAGACTTCCTTAAGAAGCTCCGGCCGCAGCACCTGCTGCGTACTTCCTTTCTCCACGACTTTCCCGTGGGAAAGAAGGACTGCATGGTCACAGAACCGCTCCACCAGATTGAAATCATGCATGACCACGATCACGCTGAGCGCACCGGCATCCACTTTCTTCCGAAGCATAGACAGGATCCCCAGCTGATGCTTGACATCCAGATTCGATGTCGGCTCATCCAGTAAGATCCAAGGCGTAGCCTGCGTCAAAGCACGCGCAATGAGGGCGCGCTGCCGTTCTCCGCCCGACAAAGACGAGAAATCCCGATCCTTCAAGTCCAGGATCTCCACATTCTCCATCGCTTCCTTGACGATCCGGTCATCTTCCTCCGTGTCCGCGTCAAAGGTCTTCTTATACGGGTATCTTGCCATACGTACCACATCTTCCACGGCAAAAGGACTTTCCCCGTTGTGGCTTTGCGGTACCCAGGCGACCTGTTTTCCCAAGTCCCGGGGCGAATACTCCGAGATGCTCTTCCCGTCGATCCGAACCACACCTTGCCCGCTCTTGATCTGTGCCAGGAAATGCCGCAACAACGTCGTCTTACCCGAACCGTTCGGCCCGAGAAGCGCCGTCATATGTCCCTGTGCGAAAGTATACGAGATATCCGTAAGGATCGGATGCTTCACTCCGGACGGACGATAGGACAAGTCTGATACTTCTATGTGATTCATTCGCGCGCCTCCTTTCTTCTTTGCTTCCAGAGAAGATAAAGGAAATACGGCGCACCAGTCACCTGCGTGATCGCGCCCACCGCGATCTCTGCCGGTGGAGCCACGATACGGCTGATGGTGTCGCACAGGATCATGAAGATCGCGCCGCCCAGAAGAGACAGCGGGATCAATCTTCGATTCTTAGGTCCGGTCAGGATCCGCATGATATGTGGAATAATGAGACTGACAAATCCGATAATACCGCTGACGGAAACACTGGCGGCCACAAGAAGTGACGTGGCCACAACGGCGATCGTCCTGGTCTTCCGGACAGAAACGCCCATACTCTGGGCCTCCTGATCGCCGAATGTCAGCATATCCAATTCCCTTCCCAGGAGAGTAAAGCAGAGCACCGCGCCAAGCAGCACCAGCCCCATAAACCCTACCTTGATCCAGGAAGAAGCCGAGAAACTTCCCAGCATCCACAGATATACCTGCTCCAGTTTCTCACGGTTCCACATCATGATGATGGTGATGCCCGCGGTCAGCATCGACGAACAGGCGATACCTGCCAGAAGAATACTGGACACGGAACGTGAGGTCGTGATATGCGCCACACGGAAAACCAGCAGCATCGTCAGCATCGCGCCCACGAAAGCAAAAAGCCAGATACTGCTGATCCCGGCAATCGTAAAGGTCACGCCGAAAGCAATCGCGATCGCCGCGCCGAATGCCGCGCCGGAACTGATCCCCAGCACCTGAGGATCGGAAAGCGGATTCCGGAAAAGCGCCTGCAGCACGACACCGGCCGCCGCAAGACCGGCTCCGACCAGTCCGGCCAGAAGGACTCTCGGAAGCCGCACGCTCCAGATAATGGTATCGTGCGTGGCCGGTACATCAGCCAGCAGTGATGCCTTCGAAGTAAACGGGAATCGTGCCAGTACGATGCGCATCGTCTCACTAAACGGGATCTTCACCGCACCCACCGAAGTGGCAAAAATGACAAGCGCGGCCAGAAGGAGTGCAAGGCTCCCTCCGGCCGCGATCAAAGGCCATGTTTTTAATGGCTGTCTTCTCATTTCATTTATGCTGCCTTCTCTTCAGTGAAAGCCTCCGGGTAGAAGAGCTTCGCCAGCATCTCTACTGCATCGGCATTTCTCGGTCCCTGACGATCCAGGGAATCGGTGTTAATGGCATAGACATGTCCCTCTTTTACTGCACGCAGATCAGAATACGGTGCTGTCGTGGAGAAAGTACTCTCTGCCCATTCCGGAATGATGATGATATCCGGATCTGCTTCGATCAGTTTCTCCTGTGTGTAGGACCAGCCTGATACGTCTTTGGCAATATTATCACCGCCGGCAGCAGTGATGATCTCATGGATGAACGTGTCACCACCGCAGGTAAAGTCACCCATATCACCGAAAGATACCACATAGTAGACCTTCGGAGCAGTAGTGGAATCCGTCTCAACTGTTTTCTTCACGTCTTCGATCTTTTCCTTCATGGAAGCGATCACATCTGCGGCTTCCTTGTTGGCATCCAGAATCTGACCCATTGTGGAGATCATGGAATAAACACCATCGACCTTGGTCTCATCGTTTACGATGACTACCTTTACGCCTAGGCCGGTGAGCTGCTCATAAGACTCTTTCGAGAAAATGGAAGAAGCAACGACGAGATCCGGAGCCAGCTCCACGATCTTCTCGATGTTCGGCTTATCGATATTTCCGACAGAGTCGATCTTCGTAACATCTTCCGGGAAATTGCAATAATCTGTGCGTCCTACCAGCGCATCCTTCTTGCCCAGTGCGCAGATGACTTCTGTGCAGGCCGGACCGCAGGAAACGATCTTCTTCGGAGCCGCTTCGATGGTGACCTTGTTGCCGTAGGAATCCGTAAACTCTACAGGGTACTTTGTCGCCTCACCCGCTGCCGCTGTAGTCGCTTCTGTCGTGGCTTCTGTTGTTGCCTCAGTGGTGGTTTCCTCTGTTGTGGTAGTCGCCTCGGTCGTCTCTTCCGTGGTCGTGGTTGCCTCAGTCGTAGTGGTTGCTTCCGTAGTAGTCGTCGCGGAAGTCGTTGTCTCACTGGATTTTGAGTCACAACCACATACACCCATGACCAGAGCCAACGCCAATGACAGCGCTGCCACCTTCATAGATTTCTTCATGATTTACTCCATTTCTGCCCTTCTCCCATCCCCGAAAAGAACCAAAAACTAAAAAAGACTCATCGGCAGGTCTCCTGGCTTACCCGTTTACCCTACTTTCCAAGCCTTCTCAATACTCCCGCCTTGCAACAGCAAGTATCAATGACCAATCTGGATTTCGTACCGGGTTACAGTAGTGGGGGCTGCTACGGATCTTCACCGTATTCCCTATTCTCCTTTTTTACAAGGCACCGATGGCACACCTATATTATAAAAAACCGTTCTCTTACAATAAAGAGAACGGTTTTCGGGAGTTTTCACAAATCTTTTCCTTTATTAAAGGCAAAATCCGTTAGGCTCGTTTTCGCAGGCGCCCCACGAGCCGAAAGGAGCAATTTACCGGATCAGAGGTCGAAGCCCAGTTTCTTCGCTGTCTCTGTGTCGGCCTCGAAATTGCCGGTTACATTCTCGGAAATAAAGAAGTATCCTGTCTTCATGTCCAGCGCGCCCCAGATCTTCGAGTCCTTATCAGTCAGGACCAGAGTATCGCCCTTGGTCTCGACTTCCATCTTGCCATCAGAAGAAAGCGTCTCAGCCAGTTTCTTCAGATCATCTTCCGTATAGGTCTTGTTCATGGCGATCTCGATGTAGAAGTAGATCTTGCTCATGTCCTTCGCCAATGCGCACATTCCGCTTGTTCCCTCCGGGAAAGAACCCTCTTCTACATACGTTCCGAAATCAAGAACCATGTATCCTTCACTCTGCAGGTCCTTGATCCACTTGCTGGCCTTCTTGTTATTCAGGCTGTCCGCATCGAAGCCCATGCCGATCGAGCTCCAGTCAAAGCTTGTTGTCGCCTCGGATGTGCCATCGTCAGAAGGCTTGGTATCCTTCTGACCATTTCCGTCATCATCCGTGGTCTCGTCTGTGGTCTCGTCAGTCGTTTCTTCCGTAGTCGTGGTTTCCTCTTCCGTAGTCGTGGTTTCTTCTTCGGTAGTGGTCTCCTTCTCGGTTTCTTTCTCCGTCTCTTCCGGATCCTCTTCGGTGGTTTCCTTAGTCTTCTTTGTCTTCTTGGTCTCGTCCTCGTCGTCATCGTCATCGTCAGCCTTATCGCCGGCCTTAGTTTCAGATCTTCTTGTTCTTGTGGAATCTGTATCCTTCGAGCAAGCGCAAGCGGACAGTACCATAGCCAAAGTCAGTAAAATAGCTGCAATCTTCTTATTCATTTTGTTCTCCTTTTTTCTGTTTCTTCATTCGAACCTATTCGTCATCAATGATTGTATCAGACACGATCATCTTAGAACACCATTAAGTTTCGCATGATTTACACAAATAAAAAACCGGGGAATCCGCATATTACTGTGCGTTATCCCCCGAGAAACTCCTGATTATGTCTCTTCTTTCTCTCCGCGGTAGCTTGCTTCCACCTGTCGGACTTCTTTCTCCGACTCAACAAAAGCCTCCACAATGCGCGGATCAAAGTGCTTTCCTGCACCCTCCCGGATAATTTCCATCGCCTTTTCGAAAGTGAAAGGCTCCTTGTAACTTCTTCGGGACACCAATGCATCGAAAACATCCGCCACGGCCATGACTCTGGCGGAAAGCGGAATGTCCTCGCCCTTGAGGTGTCTGGGATATCCGCTTCCGTCCCACTTCTCGTGGTGGGAATGCGCCATATGCTTGGCCTGCTGCAGGTAACCGATCTCATCCACGTTCGCGATCGCTTTGCAGATGATCTCAAAGCCGGCCGTTGTATGGCTCTTCATGATGTCGAACTCCTCGTCCGTCAGCTTGCCCGGCTTATTGAGCACCGCATCCGGCACATTGATCTTTCCGATATCGTGAAGCGGAGCCGCACGGACCACATTGTGAATGTACTCATCTGTGATCTTATCCGGGAACTCTCCCTTCTCTTTCAATCTCTCCAGAATGATCCGGGTATATTCCGCCGTCTTACGGATATGGTCTCCGGTGCATTTGTCACGGCTTTCGATAATATCAGCCAGTACCATGAGAAGTCCGCCCTGCATCTTCTCGATCTGTCTGGATTTCTCCCGGATGTCCGACAGATACTGCATACTCTCTTCCGTCGTCTGCGCATATGCACAGTACAGATTTTCGATCTCATCACCGGTCCGGATGTCCAAGGACTTGATCCTCTCCACACTGTCATTTCTTTCCTGTGTCGATGTATAGGCAAAAGCACTGGCTCCATGGCTCATGGCATTCAGCGGATAGATAATATGATAATCGGCCAGCCATAGTCCGAATGTCAGCACCATGATAAAGAATCCCAGGAAGAGCGAGATCTGCTTGGTCAGGAACACTCTCGTATTCTCCACCAGTTTGCTCATCGCAATATCGACGCCCAGATATGCCACACAACGGCCGTTGCTGTTGAAGATCGGGCGATATATCGTCAGCAGCCAGCCGTACGTATCGTTCGTGACCAGCGGTTCCACTTCCGCGCCACGCAGCAAGGCGTCTTTCAATCCGACAAAAGATTCGTCGAAAGGCTGGACCTCTCCAGGTTCATAGCCGGGCACATCAGGTGTATCCATATCGAACACAACATGGCAGCCATCCGGCTGGATCTGGTAAACATACATATAGGATACATCCGTGGAGGTGCTGAAAACCTGGTTCAGCTTCGCTTTGGTCTCCAGATAACCAGGTGCAGCCTCTCCTTGTTCCAGGAAAGAGTCGACTTTCTCCGGATCGATGCAACTCTCCATATACCGGACGATGCCTTCACCGAAGGATGTGTGGTCTTCGATCGTCGTCTTGCGGTCCAGGATATATCCGATACCGACGGCCACGACCGCCACCAATGTGATCGCGATCGATAAAAGAAGCATCAGCTTGGCCCGCAGAGACACAAGCCGCACCTCGGTCTTGTTGATCCTCTCCAGTTCCTCTTCATCCAGAGGTTTCTGCTGCCAGCCATATACCTGCATCTTGGAAAGGAAAGCTTTCGGTATCAGCATAAATATACCTACGGCAAGCAGGACGGATACTGTCTTATCCATCAGGTCGACGATCAGGTCTGCACTCAGCTGAGAGATAAACTCACTGGATATCGTCCGATGGATCTTCTCGGCGATCGCCGCGCTGGCGCCTTCCCCGCCGAATCCGAACAGGAACCAAGTCAATATCGAACCCAGTCCGCCACCGGCCAGCGTCAGACACAAGATCAGAGGAATGATCGAACGTTTCCTTAATCCACGCCGTAGAAAGCCGGCCACGATCACTGCGATCATAACATTCAATGTGCCATAGTAGATGGAAGCGGAATCGTTGAATGCGAATGTTCTTACCAGATTCGTAAGAAGTCCGCCTGCAATGGCAGGAAGCGCGCCTCCCACCATAGACGTCAGGATCGTACCGACCGAATCCAGATACATCGGCCATCCGAAGTGATCATTCACGCGGGAAAGTGCGATGTTAAGCCCTAAACAGAATACCGCCAGTCCGATCAGCCTGACTGCGTCGATCCAGAAAGACTTTCGTGTCCCAAGAACCTGTTGTTCCATATATTTCACCCAAACTTTCAGTTGATCTCATATACCCCACTAAGATAACCCTATCTAGCGTCATTATAACATTCAGTAAGATTAGGAATCATACAAAACTGAAAACTTTTATAGTGTTTTACGTTCTTTTTCCGATGCCCACTTTCGAAACGCCTGAAACACAAGTAAAACCGGCCTACTGGGCTTCCAGTAGACCGGTTTCGTCGCAAGTATTTTTGCCGTAAAAACTTATTTTGCCTTCGCCGCCAGGATGTAGATGAACGGAGAATTCCAGTAGATCGCCACCTCGTTGATGGAGTAGGCTGTGTCATTATCACAGTAGCAGGTTGCCGGCGGGTTGCCCATCAGGAGACTGATGGCGAACGGATCCGCAGGTGTGCCATTCGGACCACCGACCACCATGCCCGGAACAGCCTGTTCATTGGCCTGGGAAGGTCTGTGATGCGGATGTTCTGCCGCATGCTCACCGAATCCTGTCAGGAAACTGTAGCCGCAGATATTCATACCCATGATGTAGTCTACCTGGTAGCCGCACAGATCCTTGAATGCTTCATCTCCGGACAAGAGATACGCCAGGTTATAAAGCATACCGTTGTTGCAGATCGTCAGGTTACTGCCCCAAGGATAGTTCACGCCCATCGCGTTCTTATAGCCTTCGCTCTTGGAGACTGTCAGATCCAGCTGCGCTCTCTTCATCACGCGCTCTTTCAGTTTGCCGGCAAATTCCGTATCCGTTGCAATAGAGGAATCCGCCCGCAGATATGCGTGGATACCGTAAAGACCCATCTCGATCCAGCCCAGACCCAGATCCATGCTGTCCTTGTACAGTTCTTTTGCCTTATCCAGATAGGAAGCCTCGCCTGTAGCCAGATTCAGTTCGATCGCGGCCCAGAAGAATTCATCGCTGTTCTTGTCGTCCGGATACTCACCGGTGAAGACATCGGATGGATTCAGGAAGCCGGTCTTATCGGCTGCCGCATTCGTCTCCATGTAAGCATACGCTTTCTTGGCAGCCTCCAGGCACTTGCCTGCAAAGTCTGCATCGATATCCTTATACGCTACGGAAGCCTTGGCCATTACCGCGGCAAAATCTCCGGTCGCTGTTGTGGAGATCGGGAGGACCAGAAGCTCTTCTGTTTCTTCCTGCGGCATAACGGTCGCCGGGAAGTTCGCGCAAGTCACTTTGTGGTATACGCCACCGTTCTCATCCTGCATCTTCAGCATCCACTCGAGTTCATAACGTGCTTCGTCCAGAATATCCGGCACACCGTTTCCGCTCTCCGGGATACCGAGATCGTCGGCCTTATATCCTGTATCCTGATAGGTCATAAGCAAGTCGGCAACCGCCTTGGCGCCCGGAGCCACATAACGGCCGTAGTCGCCGGCATCGTGCCAGCCTCCGCTGACGTCGATGGTCTTGTCTGTGCCATAGATCTTCGCGGTCTGCATATGGCAATCCGGATGAGTAAATGCCTTGTACTCATCGGAAACAGCTTTCACTTCACAGCCACAACGCTGGGTATATAGCATCAGGATCGATGCTTTCAGTGCTTCGTCATACACGCCATCCTTGATCTCGAACTTATAGGAATCACCATAAGTTGCAGTACGTACCAGGTAAGTACCCGGCTTCTTGAAGCTGGTGAAGTCGCCTTCTGCGACAAGCTTCTGCGCACCACGGCACTGATAACTGTCACTCATTTTTCCTTCGAAAACAGTCTTGTCGGTCGCCACATCCACGATCTCGAATTTCTCATCGCGCTCGCCATAAACGAATACGATCTTCTTATCGTCCGGCTGGTATCCGACCTGGTTCACGGCCAGATGGATCGGCTCCGGCGGTGGTTCGACCTCTTCGGCCGCCGATGCGTTCAGAAGTGTCAGAACAACATTATCGACATAGATCTTATGACCCTTTCCGCCACAATCTCCCTGATCACCGAAGTTAAATGCGAAACGCGGTGCCGAGTCACTCTTCTCGAGCATAGTAAAGGTATATGTCATATGCTGAGGCTGCGTGGTCATATGCGCCTTTGGCTCGCCGCAATAGGCGTGGTAGTCTCCGCCGTTGAGCTGGATACGCCATTCGTAGTCTCTCTCGATATCTGCGTAGATATCGTACTCGAGCTGATATTCTGCTCCCTTATAAAGCGGGAAACCGTCACGGTATGCCTGGCAGGCATGGTTCACGGTACCCGGGTTGCTGATGTTCACGATCATCTGCCCGTCTTTATTCGCGAAGGCAAAAGCACCATCGCTCTCCATATACGAGCCCCAGCCGAAATCTTCGGAAAAATCGAAGTGATCGTCCAGTGCTTTGACTCCATCCGCCATTTCTTCGGAAACCGCATCGTGCATCGGATCTCCCTGCGTCGGCTTGACCACTTCCTCTGTTGTCTCCGTCGTGCTCTCGGTTGTCGCAGCCGCCGTCTACG
>Ga0247611_10004672_pt1 | contig 18767 bp, 16 predicted proteins | sample 177DNAGHGhighgp2_FD_192422 | JGI IMG/M metagenome (GOLD analysis project Ga0247611, IMG submission 192422) | Sheep rumen microbial communities from Palmerston North, Manawatu-Wanganui, New Zealand - 1770 DNA GHGhigh gp2 | ecosystem: Host-associated > Mammals > Digestive system > Stomach > Rumen... | reverse complement strand
CCCAGCCTCATTCATGCCCCAGGGCAGGTCTTTGACCGAAAGCGGATGCAAAGGTATGACTATTTTAAATACGCTCCAAATTTTTCGGGCACTTTTTTATCAAAATAGCAAAAGTTTTCGGAATATTTTACAGGATTGGTGTTTTTTGGACACTTTTAGGCGAAAAAAGCGGGTTTTTCATGCGCGCAAATCGATTTTTCCAATTCGCCATCGGCGGCGCAAAATTTTCGATTTCCAATCATCAATCCTCATTTTTCAATCGATTGAAATCCTCAATTTTCATTTTCCACTGAAAAAAAGACATCATTTTTGATGTGATTATCTCCAAAAAGAACTATCTTTGCAAATGGCATTTTATTTGCTGATAGATTTTGAGTGAAAAGCACTCTATGTATAATGGAGGAGCAATAAATGGATATAATATAATAATGAATATACCTAATCAATAATTAAGACAATGAACGAAAGAGATTATTTTAACATCACCAGAGAACAAGATGGCCGTATCAATGCCAACGAACGCGAAAGATATGTGTCGAATGCGTTCCCCGTCCTCATGCGCAAAGTGTATGTGTGGATGACACTTGCCCTTGCCATCACCGGTTTGGCAGCCTGGGTGGTAGCCAATAATTTCATGGACTTGCTAATGGGCAACTCAATTGTTATGTGGGTGCTGATTATTGCAGAATTGGGACTGGTATTCGGTATCAGTGGAATGATTCACAAGTTATCGCTCACTACCGCCACGTTGCTGTTTGTGCTATTTTCCATAATCAATGGCGTCACACTCTCATCGATTTTCCTTATCTATGAAATAGGCACAATAGCCAAGGTGTTCTTTATCACTTCAGGCACATTTGCGGCAATGGCCTTTTTTGGCTATACCACCAAAAGAGACCTTTCTTTCATAGGTAGAATCCTCTTTATGGCCCTTATCGGCATCATCATCGCCACTTTGGTTAACGTGTTCTTTACCAAGAGTGAAGGATTCGATTTGATCATTTGCTACATCGGTGTGCTGATTTTCGTGGGACTCACCGCCTGGGACTCACAAAAAATCAAGAAAATGCTCTCTCAAGCCGAACAAGCAGACGAAACTTATCAGAAACTGGCTCTCCTCGGCTCACTCAGCCTCTATCTCGACTTCATCAACCTGTTCCTGTATCTGCTCCGTATATTTGATAGAGATTAAAAGGCAGGAAGGAAGTTGAAAAGAGAGTTGAGAGTGACAATACCATTATGAATTGTAAAATGTAAATTACCAAAACACCCTTATCACTCAAAAAAGTGGCTGTCATCAGGCGATGACAGCCACTTTTTTTTGCATACTTGATAAAATATTGGCATTTTTCGCATAAATATTTTTGCTATATGTATTTTAATACGTAATTTTGCAACCTCAAAGTATAATTATGCACGTATGAAAATTAAGAACAGCAGGATGGAAGCCCTGAAGATGCTGATTTCCAGCAACGAACTTGGCAGTCAAGAAGAAGTGTTGCAGGCATTGGAGAAAGAAGGCTTCAAACTCACCCAGGCCACATTGAGCCGCGACCTCAAGCAGTTGAAAGTGGCCAAGGCAGCCAGTATGAACGGCAAATACGTCTATGTGTTGCCCAACGACACGATGTACAAACGAGTTACAAAGCCTCGGAGCGCCATCGAGATGATGCGCACATCGGGATTTCTCTCCATCCATTTTTCCGGCAACATGGGCGTGATCAGGACGCGACCCGGTTACGCCAGTAGCATCGCCTACAACATCGACAATAGCGATATACCCGAAATCATTGGCACAATCGCCGGTGATGACACCATTTTTATTGTCATCAAGGAACAAACATCAAAAGAAGATGTGGTGGAGAAACTCAGTTTCATCATCGATAATATCAGATGACAAAAACATTCAACCTATAATCTTTGGAAATCCAAAATGGAAGAAATAGAAGTGCTGGTGGCTGACTCGTCGCACGAGAAATACGTTGACACGATACTCGACACCATAGCCGAAGCCGCAAAAGTGCGCGGCACTGGCATCGCCAAGCGATCTCATGAATACCTTGTCACCAAAATGCGGGAAGCCAAGGCTGTCATTGCCCTTCATGGTGACAGATTTGCAGGATTCAGTTATATTGAAACCTGGGGAAACAAGCACTATGTGACCACATCCGGACTGATTGTCCATCCAGATTTCAGAGGCCAGGGTGTGGCATGGCGCATCAAGGAACTCACATTCACATTGGCCCGCACCCGCTGGCCACATGCCAAAATCTTCAGTCTCACCAGTGGCGCGGCTGTCATGTCGATGAATACACGTCTGGGGTACCAGCCGGTGACCTTTGCCGACCTCACCGACGACGAGGCCTTCTGGCGTGGTTGCGAGGGATGTATCAATGTGGATATTCTGCGCCGCACCGACCGCAAATATTGTATCTGCACCGCCATGCTCTACGACCCGGAGGAGCATCTGCCCGCCAAAATCCCAGCTGAAGTACTCGAGAGAATCAGGAAAATAGATGATAATTGAACTCATCCCTTACCTCTTACTTCCGTCAACTATTCTATATTGAAAATTGTAGAGTCGTCGCATTGTGGCGTCTCCACTGAAAACATAAGTGGTAAGTGGCAAAACACCAGACCAAATCTTACCCCTAAAAAAGAATAATCAAAAAAATGACCGATATGAGCAAGAAAAAAGTAGTAGTGGCATTTTCGGGAGGTCTCGACACCTCCTACACCGTGATGAAACTGGCCAATGATGGCTATGAGGTGTATGCCGCCTGTGCCAACACTGGAGGTTTCAGTGCTGAGCAACTGAAAAAAAATGAAGAGAACGCCTACAAATTGGGAGCCGTGAAGTATGTGACCCTTGATGTCACACAGGAGTATTATGAGAAATCCCTCAAATACATGATTTTCGGCAATGTGCTCCGCAACAACTCCTACCCCATCTCCGTCTCATCGGAGCGCATTTTCCAGGCCATCGCCATTGCCCGCTATGCCAATGAGATTGGCGCCGATGCCATCGCACACGGTTCAACAGGTGCCGGCAACGACCAAATACGCTTCGACATGACCTTCCTGGTAATGGCTCCCGGTGTGGAAATCATCACCCTCACACGTGACCAGGCCCTCACCCGCAAGGAGGAGGTTGACTACCTGAATGCCCACGGCTTCTTTGCCGACTTCACCAAACTGAAATACTCCTACAATGTAGGAATCTGGGGTACAAGCATTTGTGGCGGCGAGATTCTCGACTCCACACAAGGCCTGCCCGAGGAAGCCTATCTCAAGCATGTCACCCGACATGACGAGACCGAACTGCGTATCACCTTCGAGAAAGGCGAGATTGTAGCCGTCGACGGTGAGCCTTTCGACGACCGCGTGAAAGCCATCCAGAAGATAGAGGAGATAGGCGCAGCCTATGGCATCGGCCGCGACTGCAATGTGGGCGACACCATTATCGGCATCAAGGGCCGTGTGGGCTTTGAGGCCGCTGCCCCCCGCCTGATTATCGAGGCACACCGCATGCTGGAGAAATACACACTGAGCAAGTGGCAGCAATACTGGAAAGACCAAGTGGCCAACTGGTATGGCATGTTCCTGCACGAGAGCCAGTATCTGGAGCCCGTCATGCCCGATATGGAAGCCATGCTCACCAGTTCGCAGCGCAATGTCAACGGCACTGCCATCCTGCGCCTGCGCCCATTAGGCTTCGACACCGTGGGTGTAGACTCACCCGACGACCTGCTGAAGTCGAAACTCGGCGAATACGGCGAGATGCAGCGTGGCTGGACAGCCGACGACGCCAAGGGCTTCATCAAGGTGCTCAGCACCCCGCTCAGAGTGTATTACGGCATTCACGGTGACGAGAAACGCTAAACAATCATGATCAAAACAGGCATTATCGGAGGTGCCGGTTATACAGCCGGCGAACTCATCAGAATACTGCTCAATCACCCGGAGGCAGAAATCACATTCATCCACAGCGAGAGCAATGCCGGCAACAAGGTGACCGACGTGCACGCAGGACTCTATGGCGAGACCGACCTTACATTCAGCAGTGAATTGCCTCTGACCGATGTGGATGTCATCTTCCTGTGTCTGGGACATGGCAAGAGCGAGGCATTCATCACCTCGCACGACATCCCTAAGAGTGTGAAAATCATCGACTTGGCACAAGATTACAGGCTTGCCGCCCCTGGCAACGACTTCGTTTATGGCCTGCCGGAAATCAACCGCAAGCGCATCGCCCAGGCCGACCATGTAGCCAACCCCGGTTGTTTTGCCACCTGCATCCAACTCGGTCTGCTACCCGCCGCCAGCATGGGGCTGCTCAAAGAAGATGTGGCCGTGAACGCCATCACCGGAAGCACCGGTGCCGGACAGAAGCCCACAGCCACCACCCATTTCTCGTGGCGCAACAACAACCTGAGCATATACAAGCCCTTCACCCACCAGCATGTGCCTGAAATCAGGCAGAGCCTGGCACAGGTGCAAGGCCATCTCGACTGCGCCATCGACTTCATCCCCTACCGCGGCGACTTCGCCCGTGGCATTTTCGCCACCGAAGTGGTGAAGACCAGCACCGACATCGACGAAATCATACAAGCATACAAGGACTTCTATGCCGAGGCACCCTTCACACACTATGTGGACAAGCCTCTCGACCTGAAACAAGTGGTCAACACCAACAAAGCACTTGTACACTGCGAGAAATACGGAGACAAGCTGCTTGTCACCTCCTGTATCGACAATTTGCTCAAGGGCGCTGTCGGGCAGGCGGTGGAAAACATGAACATCATGTTCGGCATAGACGAGACCGAGGGTCTTCGACTCAAGCCTTCCGCTTTTTAAAACACTCCATTCATTTAAAATACATGAAACTATACGACGTATATCCGCTATTTGACGTCAACATCGTCAGCGGCAAGGGGTGCAAAGTCTACGACGACAAAGGCACCGAATACCTCGACCTCTACGGCGGGCATGCCGTGGTGAGCATCGGGCACTCACATCCACACTATGTGGAAGCCATTTCCCGGCAATTGGGCAAAATCGGCTTTTACTCCAATTCTGTGGTCAACGACCTGCAACGACAACTGGCACAGAGACTGGGTGCCGTCTGCGGCTACGACGACTACCAACTGTTTCTCATTAACAGCGGTGCCGAGGCCAATGAGAATGCGCTGAAACTCGCATCGTTCCACAATGGGCGCACACGCATCCTGTCGGCGGAGAAGGCATTCCACGGCCGCACTTCATTGGCTGTCGAGACAACCAACAATCCCAAAATCATCGCCCCCATCAATGCCAACGGGCACGTCACCTACCTGCCACTCAACGACTTGGAGGCTTGGGAGAAAGAGCTGGCCAAGGGCGACGTGTGTGCCGTCATCATCGAGTGCATCCAGGGTGTGGGAGGAATCAGAATGGTCAGTGAGACCTTCGCACAAGGACTGCTGGCAGCATGCAAGAAATACGGCACTGTGCTCATCTGCGATGAGATACAATGCGGGTATGGACGCAGCGGCAAATTCTTCGCTCACCAATGGCTGGGCATCCGCCCCGACATCATCACCGTGGCCAAAGGCATCGGCAATGGGTTCCCCATGGGCGCAGTGCTCATCTCGCCCGAATTCACGCCCACCTACGGACAACTGGGCACAACCTTCGGCGGCAACCATCTGGCTTGCGCCGCGGCTCTGGCCGTTCTCGATGTCATCGAGCAAGAGCAACTCGTGGAGAACGCCCGCCGGGTAGGCGAACATCTGATGGCCCAACTGAAAGAACTGGCTAAAGAAAACCAGCACATCACCGATGTCAGAGGCCGGGGACTGATGATTGGAATCGACCTTGACATCCCACACAAAGGCGTGAGACAACAACTCGTCAGCGAGGAGCACTGCTTCACAGGATGCGCAGGCACCAACGTGCTGCGCCTGCTGCCACCACTCTGCCTGACCATTGAGGAAGCCGACCTATTTATTGAAAAACTGAAAAAGACACTGTCATGAAAATATCCATCATAGGTGCTGGCGCCATCGGAGGTGCCATGGCCGACGGACTGCTGATGACCCAGGACATCAAACCATCCGACATCTCGGTCTCCGACCCGAGCAAAGCCGTTCAAAAACGTTTTACCGGGCGGGGAGTGAATGTCTTTGCCGATAACAGCAAAGCCGTCAAAGGAGCCGACATCGTGACCATAGCCGTGAAACCATGGCTCGTGGAAACCGTTATCAAAAGTATCATCGACGCTATCGACTACGACCATCAGACGCTGGTGGTCATTGCCGCCGGTGTATCCTCCGCGTCAATCAAAAAATGGCTTGACAAGGGCGATTTCCGTCAGCCACGGCTCTTTCTTTGCATCCCCAACACGGCTATCGCCATCAGGGAGTCGATGACTTTCCTGGTACCCGTCAACGCAACACCCAACGACACCAAGTCTATCGTGAAACTCTTCGACCTGCTCGGACAGACCATTGTCACCGAGGAGCACTCGCTGGCAGCAGGCACCACACTGGCTTCCTGCGGCATCGCCTATGCCATGCGCTATGTGCGGGCAGCCACCGAGGGAGGTGTGGAGATAGGCTTCCGGGCTGCCGAAGCCCAGCAGATTGTGCTGCAGACTGTGAAAGGCGCCGTGTCGCTGCTACAAGCCACAGGCAACCACCCCGAGGCCGAGATAGACAAAGTGACCACTGCCGGCGGTGTCACCATCAAGGGACTCAACGAGATGGAGAACGCTGGATTCACCTCCTCGGTCATCCGCGGACTCAAAGCCGGCTTAAAATAAACCTTCAAAAGACCTAAAGACCCTAAAAAATCATGGACGAACAAATATTGCAAATAGGCGAGCGCCTACGCGGACTGCGTGACGTGCTCGAAATCAGCCCCGAGGAGATAGCCGACACCTGCGGCATCACTGTGGAGCATTATATGAAAATGGAAAGTGGCGAAAGCGAACTCTCGGTGGCCAATCTTCAGAAAATCGCCAAAAAATACGGTGTGTCGCTCGACGTGCTGATGTTTGGCGAGGAGCCCAAAATGAGCACTTACTTCCTCACCCGAAAGGGACAGGGAATGAGTGTGGAGCGCCGCAGCGCCTACAACTACGAGAGCCTGGCCAGCGGTTTCCGCGGGCGCAAGGCCGACCCCTTCATCGTGACCGTTGAGCCCAAACCCGCAGACACCCCACGCGAGATGAACTCACACAGCGGACAAGAATTCAACATGGTGCTCGAAGGAACCCTCCAACTGGCCATCGGCACCAAACTGCTCACGCTCAACGAGGGAGACTCTATCTATTTCGATGCCACACATCCCCATGGCATGAAAGCCCTCAACGACAAACCGGTCAAATTCCTGGCCATCATCTTCCAATAGACAAAACAACACATTCCAAGTATACAACATTTTTCAAATGGTAGAAAGATTTATCAAGCAGACCTCCTTCACTTCGGTGGAAGATTTCAAGAAGAATCTGCAATTCATCATCAAGGAAAATTTCAACTTCGCCTACGACGTGACTGATGCCTGGGCAGAAGAACAACCCGACAAACTGGCACTGCTCTGGACCAACGACGAAGGAGAGGAAATCCGCGTCACATTCGGTCAGTTGAAAGAAATGAGCGACCAGGCCGCCTCCTACCTCCAGTCTTTGGGTATAGGCCGTGGCGACATGGTGATGCTCATCCTGAAACGACGTCTGGAATGGTGGATTACCATGCTCGCCCTGTGCAAACTCGGCGCTGTGGCCATCCCTGCCACCCACATGCTCACCAAGCACGACATTGAATACCGCGACCAGCGGGCATCGGTCAAGGCCATCATCTGCGTAGGCGAGGAATATGTGCTCGGACAGGTGCAGGCTGCCATGCCTGCCAGTCCCACAGTCGACACACTGGTGAGCATCGGCCCGTTGGTGCCCGAGGGATTCCACGACTGGCACGCCGAAATCGGACAGGCACCAGCCTTCAAGCGCCCTGCCCACACCAACACCAACTCCGACACCATGCTGATGTACTTCACCAGCGGCACCAGTGGTGAGCCAAAGATGGTTGCCCACGACCACCTCTATGCACTGGGACACCTCACCACAGGAGTCTTCTGGCACAACCTCGCCGAGGACAGCATCCACCTCACCGTGGCCGACACTGGCTGGGGAAAAGCCGTCTGGGGAAAATTCTATGGACAATGGTTTGCCGGAGCCGCCGTCTTCGTCTACGACCACGAGAAGTTCTCTGCCGACCGTATGCTCCGACAGATGGAGAAATACCACATCACCTCTTTCTGCGCACCTCCCACAGTGTATCGCTTCATGATTCGCGAGGACCTCACACGCTACGACCTACATGCGCTGCGCTACTGCTGCACCGCCGGCGAGGCTCTCAATGCCGCTGTCTATGACAAGTTCTACGAGCAGACCGGCATCCGCCTGATGGAAGGCTTCGGCCAGACCGAGACCACCATGACGCTGGGCACCATGCCCTGGATGGAACCAAAGCCAGGCTCGATGGGCATGCCCAACCCACAATACGACATCGACCTCATCAAGCCCGACGGGACACCATGCGAGGACGGTGAGAAAGGCGAAATCGTGGTGCGTGTGGGCGACCGCAAACCTCTCGGTCTGTTCAAGGAATACTACCGCGACGAGGAACTCACTCGTGAGGCCTGGCACGACGGCATCTATCACACCGGCGACGTGGCCTGGCGCGACGAGGACGGATACTACTGGTTTGAGGGCCGCATCGACGATGTCATCAAGAGCAGTGGATACCGCATCGGCCCCTTCGAGGTGGAGAGCGCCCTGATGACACATCCCGCCGTTGTGGAGTGCGCCATCACCGGCGTACCCGACGAGGTGAGAGGCATGGTGGTGAAAGCCACCGTGGTGCTGGGCAAGGAATGGCGCGACAAAGCCGGAGATGACCTGGTGAAAGAATTGCAAAACCACGTGAAGCGTGTGACCGCCCCCTACAAATACCCCCGCATTATCGAGTTTGTAAGTGAACTTCCAAAAACCATCAGCGGAAAAATCCGCCGCGTGGAAATCAGAAACAAGGACAAGAAATAAATCATCGACCCAACAACCCATACCCATGAGCAAGAGGAGAATAGTGGTGAAAGTGGGCAGCAACGTGCTCACACGCAACGACGGCAAACTCGACATCACCCGCATGTCGGCCATTGTCGACCAAGTGGCGTGGCTCTCACAAAATGGCTACGAAGTCATTCTCGTGTCAAGCGGAGCCATGGCCAGTGGCCGCGACGAGATAAGGGTGGAGCGAAAACTCGACAGTGTGGCTCAACGGCAACTCTACTCCGCCCTCGGGCAGGCCAAACTCATCAATCTCTATTACAGCCTCTTCCGTGAATATGACATCCACGTGGGACAGGTGCTCACGATGAAGGAAAGTTTCTCCACACGCCGCGAATACCTCAATCAGCGGGCCTGCATGAACGTGATGCTCGACAATGGGGTGCTGCCCATTGTCAATGAAAACGACACCATCAGCGTCACAGAACTGATGTTCACCGACAATGATGAACTCTCGGGACTCATCGCCTCCATGATGGGTGCAGAGACTCTGGTCATCCTGAGCAACATCGACGGCATCTACAACGGACACCCTGCCGACCCCAACTCGAAAGTAATCCGACAGGTGCTCCCCGGCAGCGACCTGAGCGACTACATCCAAAGCGAGAAAAGCGGCTTCGGACGCGGTGGAATGCTCACCAAGTACAACATCGCCCGAAAAGTGGCCGAGGAGGGTATCCGCGTGATTATCGCCAACGGCCAGCGTGATGATATCCTTATCAATCTGGTGCGCCAGCCCGACAAGACACTCCACACCGCGTTTATCCCGGAGAAAGAAGGCGTGTCGGGCATCAAGAAATGGATTGCCCACAGCGACAGTTTTGCCAAAGGCACCATCACGGTCAACGCCGATGCCCGCGCCGCCTTGTGCGGACAGCGGGCCGTGAGTCTCTTGCCCGTAGGGGTGACTGCCGTAGAGGGCGACTTCGATGAGGGCGACCTAGTGAGCATCATCGACGAGAATGGCGAGAAAGTGGCCGTGGGCCGCGCCAGTTACGACAGCGAGACAGCCCGCCAACTGAAAGGCCTCCACGGACAGCGACCCATCGTCCACTACGACTACCTATATCTGGAACAATAGAAAATACACCCAAAATGACAACAAAAGAAATATTTCAGCGTGTGAAAGCCGCCAGCCGCGAACTGGCACTCATCAGCGATGAGCGAAAAAACGCCGTTTTGAATGCTGTGGCAGACGCCATCGCAGCCAACCAAGCCTCACTTCTTGCAGCCAATGCCAAGGACCTGAGCCGCATGGAACAGTCGAACCCCCTTTACGACCGGCTCCAACTCACGGAGAAGCGTCTGAAAGACATTGCATCCGACATGCGCCACGTGGCCGAACTGCCATCACCTCTGGGCAAAACCCTGCTGGAGCGCACTTTGCCCAACGGTCTGAGGCTACGACGGGTAAGCGTGCCCTTCGGTGTGATTGGCATCATTTATGAGGCTCGACCCAATGTGAGTTTCGACGTGTTCTCACTCTGTTTCAAGAGTGGAAACGCCTGCGTGCTCAAGGGGGGGCGTGACGCCGATGACTCCAACCGCGCCATCGTGGCACTGATTCACGATATCCTCAGCCAGCATGGCATCAACCCCTCGGTGGTGGAACTGCTGCCAGCCACACATGAGGCCACCGGCGAGATGCTCGGCGCTGTGGGTTATGTCGACCTGTGCATCCCACGCGGGGGAAAACGACTCATCGAATTTGTCAGGGACAATGCACGTGTGCCCGTCATTGAGACCGGCGCCGGTGTGGTGAACGCCTATTTCGATGCCGAGGGCGACCTGGAAATGGGACGTCGCATCGTCAACAACGCCAAGACCAGGCGGGTGAGCGTCTGCAATGCGCTCGACTGCCTTATCGTGCATGAAAGCCGTCTGGCCGACCTTGCCAGTCTCTGTCTGCCGCTTATGGACAGCAATGTACTGATTTACGCCGACGAAAAAGCCTACAAGGCTCTCAACGGCCAATACCCCGACCAATTGCTGTGCCCTGCCAACGACGAGAGTTTCGGCACCGAATTTATGTCCTACACCATGGCTATACGGACTGTTGCCTCACTCGACGAAGCCATCTCGCATATCACCACCTACGGCAGCGGGCACAGTGAGTGCATCATCACCAACAACCCGGCCAGCGCACAGAAATTCCAGGCTCAGGTCGACGCTGCCTGTGTCTATGTCAACGCTCCTACCAGTTTCACCGACGGAGCACAGTTTGGCATGGGTGCCGAAATCGGTATCAGCACCCAGAAACTCGGTCCCCGAGGCCCCATGGCCTTAGAGGAAATCACCACATACAAATGGCTCATCGAGGGTGAAGGACAAGTAAGGGCATAGTACCCCTACCCTATTAATCCGACAAGACCCATCAGCAAATACTCAACAAAACTCATGAAAACATTCTTCAACGTGGAAGACCTGGGCGACCTACGCAAAGCACTCGCCGAGGCACAAGAAATCAAAAAAGACCGTTACGCATACCAGCACCTGGGCAAGAACAAAACACTGTTGATGATATTCTTCAACAACAGTCTGCGCACCCGCCTCTCCACCCAGAAAGCAGCAATGAACCTGGGCATGAACGTCATCGTGCTCGATGTAAACGCCGGAGCATGGAAACTGGAAACGGAGCGTGGCGTCATCATGGATGGCGACAAAAGCGAGCACCTGCTCGAGGCCATTCCCGTGATGGGCAGTTACTGCGACATTATCGCTGTGCGCTCTTTCGCAGGCCTCACCGACCGTGAGTTCGACTACGCCGAAACCATCGTCGGACAGTTCGTGCGCTACAGCGGGCGTCCTGTCATTGCGATGGAAACTGCCACCGTGCACCCATTGCAGGCTTTTGCCGACCTCATCACCATCGAGGAACATAAACCTGTGGAACGCCCCAAAGTGGTGCTCACCTGGGCACCCCACTGCCGCGCCTTGCCACAGGCTGTTCCCAATTCCTTTGCACAATGGATGAACGCAGCCGATGTGGACCTGGTGATTACCCATCCCGAAGGTTACGAACTCGACCCGAAGTATGTGGGCAACGCCCGGGTGGAATACGACCAGCGAAAAGCACTCGAAGGAGCCCATTTCGTATATGCCAAGAACTGGAGTTGCCCGGGTGTTACCCGCCCCGAGGACTATGGAAAAATCATCAGCCGCGACATGAACTGGACTATCGACAGCGAGCACATGTCGTGGACCGACAACGGATTCTTCCTGCACTGCCTGCCCGTGCGCCGTGGCCTGATTGTCACCGACGACGTCATCGAGAGCGACCACTCGCTCGTCATACCCGAGGCTGCCAACCGTGAGATTTCGGCACAGACCGTCATCAAGCGGGTGCTCGAGAGCCTGTAAAAAGGGAAGCATGAGCGAACAAAAGCATATCAGATACAACACACATACACTGAAGAATGGCCTGCGGGTGATACACCTGGAAGACCATTCCCGTGTGGTGTTTTGTGGCTATGGCATCAATGTGGGTGCCCGCGATGAGGAGCCGGGACAGGAAGGCATGGCACATTTCTGCGAGCATGTCACCTTCAAGGGAACACAGCGGAGACGTTCCTGGCACATCCTCAACTGTTTGGAACGCGTGGGAGGCGACCTCAACGCCTTCACCAACAAGGAGGACACGGTCTATTATGCAGCCATACTGGCCGAGCACCTGCCACGTGCCGTGGACTTGCTCACCGACATCGTGCTGCACAGCACATATCCGCAACAGGAAATCGACAAAGAGGTGGAGGTTATCGCCGACGAGATAGAAAGTTACAACGACTCTCCCGCCGAACTGATTTACGACGACTTCGAAAGCCAACTTTTCAATGGGCATCCGCTGGGGCACAACGTTCTGGGCGATGCCGAGCGGCTCAGGCAATTCACCACTGCCGATGCGCTGGCATTCACACACCGTCACTACCGCCCCGACAATATGGTGTTTTTCGCACAGGGGGCTCTTGATTTCAAACGCCTAGTGCGGCTTCTTGAAAAAGCCACATCGGATTTTCCACCATCCACACCCCATATCCCCGACCTCGACACACCGGCCTTTTCCTTCGCCGATGTGAAAAGCAATCTACTCACCATCAACCGCAACACCCATCAGGCTCATGTGATGGCTGGAAGCCGGGCATATCACATCCACAGCGACAAGCGCATACCACTATATGTGCTCAATAACATTCTGGGCGGACCGGGAATGAACGCACGGCTCAACCTGGCCTTGCGAGAACGCAACGGACTGGTTTACACCGTGGAAAGTTCGATGGCCAGCTACAGCGACACTGGTGCATGGTGTGTCTATTTCGGCTGCGACCATAAGCATGTGCCAAGATGTCTCAAACTGGTGAGACGCGAACTCGACAGAATGGCCAGCACACCCCTGACCCCACAGCAACTGGCAGCCGCCAAGCGCCAACTCAAAGGGCAGATTGGTGTGGCCTGCGACGCAAGGGAGAGTTTCGCACTCAGTTTCGGAAAAAGTTTCCTGCATTATGGGTGGGAAAGGGATGTGGAGCGTCTGTATCAGAGTATCGACAGTGTGACTGCCACTCAAATACAGAATGTCGCACAAGATATTTTCGACCCCAACCACATGCTGACACTTGTCTATCAATAGAAAGAGGAATACTTGAATTAGTTTTTCCCCATAATCGGTCATTTATTTGCAATAATTTTGTATCTTTGTGCAGTCATCATAAAATCTTACGATTATGGCAAAATATTTAGACCCGAAAGCGGACCTGACTTTCAAAAAGATATTCGGCGAGCACAAAAACCTCGTTATCAGCCTTCTCAACGCTCTTCTTCCTCTTCAGGAAGACGAGTACGTGGAGAGCATTGAATACTGGCCAACGGAAAAAATCCCACAGCGCACACAGGTGGAGAAAGACAGCATCGTCGATGTGTGCTGCCGTGACAACAAGCGCCGGGAGTTCATTGTCGAAATGCAGATGACATGGACAGAGGCGTTCAAGAAGCGTGTCCTGCTCAATGCGTCGAAGGCCTATATCGCACAGTCTGAGGTGGGTGAGAAATACAGCCTCCTGCAGCCTGTCTATGCCCTGAACTTTGTCAACGCACCGATGAACATCGACACTGACGGCTATTACCATCATTATCAGTTGGTTCACCAGGTGAATTCCGATGAGGTAATCGACGGTCTGCAATTGGTGTTTATAGAGTTGCCGAAATTCACCCCTCAGACCATTTCTGAGAAGAAGATGCAGGTGCTGTGGCTCCGTTTTCTGACCGAGATCAATGCCAAGACCCGTGAGGCCCCTGCGGAGTTGCTGGAGAACCCAGAGGTAAGCCAGGCCCTGAAGATTGTTGAGGAGGCCGCATACACTCCTGCGGAGATGCGGTCGTACAACAAGTTCTGGGACAACGTCTCCACTCAGAGGACATTGGATTACGCCCGACAGCTGGAGGTGGAAGCCTATAAGGCCGAGTTGGGCAGCACAAAGGCCGAGTTGGGCAGCACAAAGGCCGAGTTAGGAAGCACTAAGGCCGAGTTAGGAAGCACTAAGGCCGAGTTAGGAAGCACTAAGGCCGAGTTAGGAAGCACTAAGGCCGAGTTAGGGAAAGCAATCAAGAAAGTAGAAGAAGCCGAGGCAAAAATGTTGCAAGATAAGATAGATATAGCCTGTAAACTGAAGGCAATGCATTTAGACAATAATCATATTGCAGAAATTACAGGTCTTTCTATCGAACAAATTTCAATTCTCTAAAAAGAATGTATTTGAACGTACCTAAAAAGAGGGTGTGTCAAAATAGACATACCCTCTTATATGTTAAACAATGCTCAAAGGCCGAACTATCCCAAGCTAAACCTTTATTTTGAGTTTGAAAGTGTAAACTGGAATGGTTTGTCGAAATGACGGCGCGAATAATAAGTGACTGAGGGATGAGTCAGGTTCATCACCATCGTCCAGGCAGTGCCAAGGAATTTCCCTTTCACCTCAGGCTGCGACACGGCCTTGATTGCTTCGGTAAGCGTCTTCTCGTCCATCACGCCATCTGTCTGTTTGTATCGTTCGCAAAGTTGGTCGTAGCGATGGTCGCCATCTATCAGTCCGACATCACGTTTGGCCTCACACAGGTAATGGTTGGTCAATGCCGGTGATTCCGTTACCACCATTTGGTTGTCTACATATTCCACCACCACACTTTTGCCTGAGGCATCGGCCATGGCGTAATGGTGGGCAGTTCCAATATCTGAGTGCATATCAATGCCTTTCAGCAAGTCCAAAGCCTCATCCACGTTGGAGGCATTGTTGAGCAAATAACGTATGGCTCCTGTTGTCGTGAGGTCGGGCTTACCAGTTCGCTGGTTGGTCATTACCGAGTCGCCAGCCATCAGGTCGGCCATGGCGAATCCCTTCTCATTGATGCCGTCGAGTGCCACAAACAGACCGGAAAGGGCCATATATTGATTGGCAAATCCCTCGGGTTTGTAATCTTTTCCAAAACCATAGAACTCCACATTGAAAGTGGTGATCGACTCATATCCACGTTTGGGAATGGTATGCATAATCACACCGATGGCCGAGGGGTAGTCGAAATTGCGTCCCATCATGACCCCACCGTCGGGCGTAGTCACCGTGAGCGCTGAGCATCCGAAATCAGCATTCTGGGATTGCACTTCGGGCTTGTAGTGACCCTTCGACAGGAACTCCATCGCAAAACTTCCCAATTGGTCGGATGTTTCGAAGCCGCCTTTTGCCATCAGTTCGTCAAATCCGTCATCGCCACGATATTCCATATAATAAAGGCCATCGTCGAGTTTCTCGACCGACAATGCTCCCTTGATGAAAGAACCGAACTCCAGCCACAAACACACACCTGCGACCACTACCAGCACAAGAAGGGTCAGCAACGTGATTTTTAATATCTTCTTTATCTTTTTCATTCTTACACGATTTTACATTGGCTTTTATTTATAAAGTTAATTGTCATCCACTTGTAAGACAGAAGCTGTTTTTATGAGAATTGCGTTTGTATCTTATCTGGAAAGTGTGAAAACAGTGTATTCACAATTGCCCTCAACATACAATCAAAATCTCCGCCCACATGAATCAGGGCAAAAAAAAAGGACTCCGCCGAGTCCCAACCTTGTTAACCTTAAATCTAATACTATGAAAAACACGATGCAAAGGTAAAGGATTTATGGCAATCATGCAAGACATAGCAGGAATAATTGTAAAAAATACCCTTTTTCTTGATTTATGTCAATTATGCTATCTCCTATGTATAGAGAGACGTGTATATATAATTCCCCTCAAAACGTCCCTTTCAATTAGAAACGTACCAAAAATGCACTTTGATAATCAGCCCCATGATAATGCCCTCAATCTTCAAGGAGCAATCATTTGTCAATTAATTTCCCCTTTAATCATGCCCAGTTCCTTCACATTCTGCTCAAACTGCTCCCGATTGCCGACGGCGCCATTTTTGATACGCGCGCGGTAATTGTAGATGGTATTGACAGAATAGTGCAGGAACTCAGCGATTTTCGACGAGTCCTCAAAACCCAGTCGGATGAGTGCAAAGATACGGATATCAGTATTCAGGCGGTTCTCCTGCTTGGGATGAATCTGCATTTCAGGCTGAAGGAGCGAGTTGAAGTCATCGATAAAACTCGGGAAAAGATGCAAGAACACCATGTCGAAATTCTCATACAGTTCCTCCAGTTCCTTTTCCTTCAACTGGGTCGATTTGGATGTTTGGTATAGTTCGTCAATCTCCTTGTTCTTCAGTTTCTTATGCACCATTTTCCGATAGTCGTCCAGTTTGTCGATATATTGCGAGCAAAGACTCATAAACCGCCCGATATATTCCTCCTTCACGCGGTTGCTCTCAGACAGTTGGGAATTGACAGCCGACAGTTGCAAATTGAGCGATGACAGACGACTGTTCAATTCCGACAATTCATCCTTCTGTTGTGCCAACTGAGCGTTGACACCCGCCAACTCATCATTGGAAGCCTTCAAAGCGTTTCGAGCCGTTGCCAGCTGTTTGTTGCGCCGATGCACAAAGAACAAGGCACCCAGCAACAACAACGCCAGAACACTGATGACCACCACAGTGAGACGCAATTGCGAGGTGGTGCGCTCACTCTGCGTCTTGTAACTTTTTGCGATACTCGAGAGCAATGGCGCAATCTGCCAGTTACGCTGCCGCGAACCATAGCGGTTGGCACAATCACTTGTATAACTGATATACCGGGATGCCCGGTCAATGTCGCCCCGCAACATCAGTTCGTTGGCAAGTTCCCACATCGACCCTTGGTCCATGACCGCATTTTGTATATCTGCCAGTACCGACTCAACCAACCAATGCATCATCTCAGTAGTGTCGCGCCGTGCCTTGAACTCCAGGTATCGATACAAGGCCATGAAAGCATACGGATGCGACCCTACCTCCACCGAGGCACGCCATTCATCGTTCACCTTCATCGATTCCTCGAGTTTTCCCGCATTCAGTGCTGCCAGTTCACGCCTCATCAGACATACATCGCTGGTGGGTGGCAGATAATCCTGCATCAACTGCTCGTAATGCTTCGCCTTGGCCAGATATTGATTCTTCATCTCAGGAAGGCGGGTATAATAACTCAATTCACTATACACATTGTTATAGGCCTCATAATAAGTGCCCAACGACAGACTGTCCACTCCAGAATCCACTTGGATGGAGTCGAGCAATGCCAACGCCTCGTCGTACATACCAATATTGGAACATCTAAGTGAAAGCAACGACTGACATTTAAGGGTGGCCGACGCATCTTCCAACTGTCGCGAATAAACCACACACTTACGGAGAAAGAAAATAGCGGAGTCGCTCACAAAAGGCCGGTACAATTCATATAGCCGGTAACAGTTGTCGTATTTCTGTTGAATTTCAGTGGCATTTCCCAGATTGTGCCTTTCCGTGGTGATACGTGCCTCTCTTTGTGCCACATATTCAGCCGATTTGGGTATGGCTTCATCAATAGGGGCGCACAATTTCTGTAAATCTATGTTCTGAGCACAGACAATGGCAGAAAACATTAGCAATATAATGGAAATAGAGTGTCTCATAATTTGATTTGTGCGACAAAAGTATAAAAAATCTTTCAGAATGGCAAACGCGGCAAGACACAAAACGGCAAAAATTCAACTTTTCCTTTGTTTTTCACTTGTTTTGCAGTAATTTTGCAAACCGAGAACAATATGATTGAATAAATATTCAAGGAAATGAAAAAAATCCTCATTTTGTTGGTGATGGCGATGGCCAGTCTGCAATTGATGGCCGACGACTATACTTACATGACCTTCAAGAACAGCGACGGCTCGGGAGTTTGACAGTTAAAAAATCATAATCTTTTGTACAAAACGGCTGGAAGTCGTTTTTTTTGTTTACATTTGTGCTATAATGTGCTATTTTAACTGATTGGATATGTATTTGCAAGTAATCAAGACAAAAAAATCGCCAATCCTGAACATCGCCAAGTCGTTCAGGAAGGCTGGAGGAGGAACATCCTCGACAATAGTGGAGAGGCTTGGCCACCTGGAGGAGATAAGGGAACGCGAGGGCTGCGCAGACCCCATGGCATGGGCTCGCCAGCGCGTCGCCGAACTCAACAGGCAGGAGAAGGAGCAGAAACGCGCTGTGA
>Ga0247611_10004671_pt1 | contig 18768 bp, 19 predicted proteins | sample 177DNAGHGhighgp2_FD_192422 | JGI IMG/M metagenome (GOLD analysis project Ga0247611, IMG submission 192422) | Sheep rumen microbial communities from Palmerston North, Manawatu-Wanganui, New Zealand - 1770 DNA GHGhigh gp2 | ecosystem: Host-associated > Mammals > Digestive system > Stomach > Rumen... | reverse complement strand
TCTTAGTATTATAAAGCAAGGTAAAGATACTCTGATGGGGTATTCCGATAATGCGGTAATTCCAGAGATTCGATGGTTACATGATTCAATAGATGTCAATTACAATGTAATTCTAGATATACGAAACGAGAGCGCTGTGGCCGCACTGGCGCTTCACGATTGGAAATTATATTATTATAATAATAGGATTTACACGTTGTTATTTAAAGAACTGTCAGCAGATGCAACATTAGATGATTATTGTAAAAAGATGCAGCAATCGCAAAGCAATAAGCAAATAGCCATTTTATTATTAGTAATCTTGTTGTTTGCTATTCTTATAGCAATTGTTTGGCATATCATTGTTAAACTAAACAATTCGGCTCAACGTCAGAATGACATTCAAGAGAAGAAAAAAATAAAGGAAGACGAATTGAGTCGGTTACGTTATGAAGACAGCAAGCTATATGTTACCAATGCCGTACTTGATAATTGCCTTTCTTCGCTAAAACATGAGACAATGTATTATCCAGGGCGAATACGTCAACTTTTAAATGATGGAGATTATAAAGCTTTGAATGACACGGTGGCTTATTATCGCGAGATTTATGGAATTCTGAGTGAACATGCTAATAGACAGGCAAACGAACATTCGACCAGACTAACAGAGTGCGAGCACGAAATCTTAGCAAATGAACTACAACTTAAGATGCTTTTTGATTTGCTGCGAAGAGTGTTCAAAAGCCATTTTGACGCGATTTCTTATTCGCTGCGAGATAATAGATACATAGCTTGTCAAGTCTGTTTAAAGGGAGTTTCACTCACTGACGATGAACTTAAAACGCTTTTTACTCCCAGCATAGAACACATACCGTTATTAATATGCAAACAAATATTGAGAGATCTTGGTAACATTACAAATTTACACGGTTGTGGCATTTGGGCAGAAAGAAAAGAAAACATTGTTTTCATCAATATAATATTTCCACGAGTATGCAAAACTTCAAAGTAATTATTGTAGAAGATGTTCCTTTAGAATTGAAGGGGACAGAAGGTATCATACATAAAGAAATACCAGAAGCGGAAATTATTGGAACCGCAGATACAGAGTATGCTTACTGGCATCTTATAAAAAAGCAATTGCCTGACCTCGTATTGCTGGATTTAGGATTAGGAGGCTCAACAACAGTTGGTGTCGAAATTTGTCGTCAAACTAAGGAGCTGTACCCACAAGTTAAAGTTCTAATATTTACAGGAGAAATACTTAATGAAAAACTTTGGGTTGATGTTCTTGACGCTGGAGCAGATGGAATTATTCTGAAAACAGGTGAACTTCTGACACGAAATGATGTATCGGCTGTGATGGAAGGAAAGCAACTTGTCTTTAATGAGCCGATTCTGCGGAAAATAGTAGATCGATTCAAGAATAGTGTAGGTGCACAAATTGCTAAGCAAGATGCGCTAATTAACTATGAAATTGATGAATATGATGAACGTTTTTTGCGTCATCTAGCGCTTGGATACACGAAAGACCAGATTACGCAGTTAAGAGCAATGCCATTTGGTGTAAAGAGTTTGGAAAAACGTCAAAATGAATTAATCCAGAAACTTTTTCCTGACTCGAAAAGCGTTAATGCAACACGATTAGTTGTAAGAGCTATAGAACTTCATATCTTAGACATTGACAACCTTGAACCAGATGACGAATAAAATTATAGGTGCTCTTCTCGTCTTTTTATGTACTTTAGAGCTTGTGCTAATATTGACTTCATGGTTTATGTCTGCCATTGAGGTTGAGGGAATTCGTTCTCTCCTTTCTGCAGAAGGTGTAAGGTGGTTTTTAGGAAGTTTTGTAGATGGTTTGCAAAATGAAGAACTTATTTGGGGGCTTCTCCTTTCTATCGCATGGGGATGTGTAAAAAACAGTGGAGTCTATCAGCACCATCACGACATCCGTCATGATGGTGCATTTAGGATTGTCTTATTTATTGACGTCTTATATATATTATTTATATTATATCTTTCGATTCCATCTCATGCAATTCTACGTTCGGCAACAGGTGAACTTTGGCCTTCTGCATTTAGTAGAGCTATCGTTCCAATGCTTGCTTTTATATTATCTTTGTCATGCGTTATCTATGGGCTAATTACAAAGAAATTCACATCTGTCGCTTCGGTAGTAGAAGCAATGGGAGATGGTGTTAAAACAATAGCACCATACATGGTGCTATATGTTTTTGCTATGCAATTGATAAACTCTTTCCGTTATGTTATTTCTTAATTATACTCTTTTTTCCTTGATAATTCCGTGCCTGTAGGCGTAAAGCAGATTTCTAAGGTCTTCAATCTGTTCACGCAATTCTTTTCCTTTGTCTGTATCAGAAACATGCATCCGATGTGCCGAAAGCTCTACAATTTGTGTTGTCGATTTAATGTCTGATCCTCTTAATACTGCATCATTGGCATTTGTGAAGGGCTCGTGTTGTACTAGCTGAAAGCCGCGACTATGATATACTAAAGTGTATCCTGCGATACCCGTCTCCTTGTGATATGCTTCAGAAAAACCTCCATCAATCACCATTAATCTTCCTCCTGCCTTGATGGGATTCTCTCCTTTTGATGCATGAACTGGTACATGTCCATTAATAATGTGGCGATTATTGCCCTGAACTCCAAAAGCATCAAGAATACGGTCGCACACATCTATGGAGTCTCTTAGCTTGTAATAATTGCCTTTTTCTTCTTGGTAGGTTGTTTTGTCAGATAGGAAATATCTTTCAAAAGTCGCCATTTTCGACTTGTCAAATAGAGGAGAATTTTTTCCACACCAAAGATATAAAAAATAATCTTTCGCATATTCTTTCATATTAATGGGTGTGTCACTCTGAAAGGCCGAACGAATCATCTGACCGATATAGTTCATTAGTTCTATTCCGCACAATTCTCGGTCTAGAATTCTAACTTTTTTCAAAGAACCATCATCATTAAGGGGAATAGATGCATGAAATAGAAGATTCTGATTGCAAATGTTGTACATACATCCATGACTAAGAATGGTCTGTATATGTTTGCGAAGTTTCTCACTCACGCGGAATGAGTGATGTAGCTTGCACAATAATGTGGACTCTTCTTTAGTTAATGCATTGCAATCATTTTCTTTGATTGTCGGAAAATAACAACTATTCATCTTATAAGAAATACCATCAACTGTGCAGGTTGCATTCTTATAATCGATATATTCTAACATACAACGATCTTCCATCTGCCAATCTTTACGGCGATGGAAAATACGTGCTTCCTCTTTAAATTGTATAACAGAGATGGCTTTATGCATCTTGGCAATTAGATGAATTGTTTTATCATCTAAAGACTGACCTTTTACAAGTAGAGGCATAAATTCAGTACATGGGTCATCCCCGTACACATCAAGTGCAAAAGTTGCAAGAGGTACAAGATTAATACCGTAGCCTTCCTCCAATGTTGCAAGGTTGGCATATCGCAAAGACAATCTTAGAACATTGCAGATGCATGCGTCATTTCCTGCTGCTGCACCCATCCATAACACATCGTGATTTCCCCATTGTATATCCCAAGAATGATACTGAAGCAGGGTATCCATTATAATGTGTGCACCTGGTCCACGATCGTAAATATCTCCTAAAATATGTAACTGGTCTATCGCTAAACGTTGTATAACATTACAAATAGCGATGATAAAATCATCGGCTCTTCCTGTAGAGATAATTGTGTCAACAATAACAGATACGTAAGCGGTCTTATCTTGATCGTCTAAACTTTCATGCAATAGTTCTTCTATGATATATGAAAATTCAGCGGGGAGAGACTTTCTTACTTTTGAACGAGTGTATTTGCTAGACACATCACGGCAGACGCGAACCAACTGGTGAATGGTTGTCTGGTACCAATCATCAATCTGCTCTTCGTTAGCCTTAACTAGCTCCAATTTCTGCTCTGGATAGTAAATTAAAGTACAAAGCTCTTTCTTTTCGCTTTCACGTATTGTATTACCAAAGATCTCAGAGACTTTACGTTTAATGTTGCCGGAAGCATTTTTTAATATGTGCAGAAAAGCTTCATGTTCACCATGAATATCGGCTAAGAAATGCTCAGTTCCTTTGGGTAAATTAAGAATTGCTTCTAAATTTATTATTTCACTAGCAGCATCAGCTACGGTTGGATATGTCGTAGATAAGAGATTTAAGTAGCGTTCGTCTATCATATTTTTAGTAAATTAGCCATCATAGTTCGTAATTTGTTTGTATATTTATTATCTTGTGGAAGACAAGGCATAAAACCTTCATCCAACCATGTGGTTTCTTTAAGTATTTGTAATATACTTGGAAAATATGTATCAAAATGTAGTTCTTTTAAATCGTGTAGTAAGCTTGGCTCATCAATATCTCCTCGTCGCAAAGCTATGTCTAATTCAACAAAACGAAGTAAGGTAACATCTCCTTCAATAATCTTTTTTATAATACTTGTTGTATCATGATGCTCTAATGGTACTGGTTCTTGATAATGGGAAGGGAGATAGGAACTGATGACTTCGGAATTAGGTTCTGAGATGCCTAGAACTGCGGCACCAGATCTTATAAAATCTGATATCCCTTGATAGTGGGCATAGATGTGGAGCTTATGCCAATCAATCGGACACGTCCTTTCTAAATTAACCCAACGAGCATCTCCCGTAATACCAGCTTTTAACATTGCATGCATCATTAGTAAAGTATCTGAATCCATTAAAGGAAGAACGTCAGTGTCTGTTACTTTACGATAAATTGCCATCAGTTGATGACAACAATCCTCATTAGTCGTTGTTTTAGTTAGGAATGGATTACGAACAACTTCCAGACGTTCGAAGGTATCAGATAATTTCTTCCGTTCCATTTCACTTCTAGCAATCACAACGTAAGCATCATGATTTATTTTTTCACCATGAGGAGAAATGATAATTCGGAAGTCGTTCGTAATATCCCATTTTACAGAGCCATGAATATGTATAATATCAGGATGTATATTCTCAAGAGACTTTTTCATGTCAAAAGAGTCATCAACACTCATCATCTCAATCAAAGATGGCATATCTGAGCATAGCATGTTTACATATCGAGCTAACTGATGGTTATTCTGAGAATAGACATTTAATATTCGCATATTCATTTCATGTTATACAAATTCATCACTAATATAACCTAGTGGAAGCGGACGACAGTTATAGCTACTAGCCATGATTTCGCCGTAAGCTCCAGCAGAGCGTATTGCCAAAAAGTCGCCACGATGAATTTTATTTATATCAATTTGTTTTGCAAATACATCTGTGGATTCACAAATAGGACCAACTACATCGTATGATTCACATGCCTCATCACTTGAGAGGTTTTCTATTTTGTGATATGCTTGATAGAGAGCTGGACGAATTAAATCGGTGAAGCCTGCATCTACAATAGCGAACTTTTTTACATAACCTTCCTTAACGTAAAGGGTTCGAGTGATAAGTGTGCCACATTGAGCAACGACAGAACGTCCCAATTCAAAATGAAGTGTTTGGTTAGGACGTAGTTTTAACTTCTTTGCAAATGTGTTGAAATAAGATCTAAAGTCAGGGACGGGAACTCGATTAGGGTGTTGGTAGTCTATTCCGAGTCCACCACCGACGTTAATATGCTCAACAGTTATATGATGCCGTTCTAATTCAAGCTGTAAATCATTGACCCTATTACAGAGAGCCTCAAAATCGCCCATGTCTAAAATCTGAGAGCCAATATGGAAATGAAGACCTACCAATTTAATATTATCCATGTGAGCGGCTTCTTCAATAACCTTAATCATGTCTCTCATGTCAATGCCAAACTTGTTTTCTGCTAAGCCAGTTGTTATATTGGCATGAGTATGTGCACCTACATTTGGATTAAGACGGAATGCTACACGAGCTAACTTTCCTTTCTGATGAGCTAATTTGTTTATGACCTCTAGCTCTGGGACGCTTTCAACATTAAAGCAAAAAATATCGTTGTCTAAGCCTAGATTGATTTCCCAATCGCTTTTACCTACGCCAGCATAAACAATCTTTGATGATGGAAAGCCTGCGCGGAGGGATGCTTCTATTTCTCCACCACTAACGCAGTCAGCGCCAAAACCTGCTTCTCTGATGTATCGTAGAATTTTGGGATTGGCATTTGCTTTAATGGCATAATGAACGCAGAAACCTTCATGTTTTTTTACCTCTTCTGTTATCGTATTTAACGTCCTACGCAGCAGTTCTGTGTCGTAGTAGTAAAAGGGCGTTCTAATATGGCCGAATTTCTCTATGGGGAATAATCCTTTCATGAATATAGTATTGTGTTGTGTTGTTGTGAATTAGTTAAAGAGCTGATCGCTGAGACTCTGTAGGGCGCGTTTCTTGTCTTCTTCACGGATAAGGAAAGAGATATTATAGTTGCTACCACCATATGAAATCATGCGTACAGGGATATTTTTCATGGCATCCATAACCATGGTTTCAAATCCTATGTTAGACCAGTCAAGGTCACCAACGACACAAATGATGCACATACCAGTATCTACTGTGACAGTACCGTACTTTTTCAGTTCGTCAACAATCTCGCCAAGATGTGCAGAATTGTCTATTGACATAGATACGCCAACCTCGGATGTGCATACCATATCAATAGGTGTTTGGTAAGACTCAAAGATTTCAAATACCTTACGCAGGAATCCTGTCGCTAAAAGCATACGTGAAGACTTAATCTTAATAGCAATTATATTATCCTTTGCTGCCACTGCTTTAATTTTTCCGTATTCTGTCTGATTTGAAATCGTTGTACCCTCGGCTTCTGGTTCCATTGTATTCAACAGACGAACGGGGATTCCAGCATACTTTGCTGGCTGTACACAAGTGGGATGGAGTATTTTTGCACCAAAATATGCAAGTTCTGCAGCCTCTTCGAAATGCAACTGATGAACAGGTTCTGTCTTTTCTACTACACGGGGATCATTATTATGCATGCCGTCAATATCTGTCCATATTTGTATCTCATCGGCACCAATCGCAGCACCAATCAACGAGGCTGTATAGTCAGAGCCTCCACGCTGCAAATTATCAATTTCGCCATATGCATTACGACAGATAAAACCTTGTGTAATAAACACTTGAACATCCTTGTGTTGTTCCATCAAGGCTGCAAGCTTTTCTTTAATGTAAACAGGGTCTGGCTCGCTATTTTTGTCGGTACGCATGAAATCAAGTGCATTCAATAAAACGGCATTTATTCCTTGCTCCTTCATGTAATTAACGACCATATTTGTTGACATCATCTCACCTTGTGCAACAATACTTTTCTCTTCAAATGAAGTGAAGAGCTCTTTTGTAAACGAACGTAGATAGTCGAATTCTTCCGAAAGGAAATTATGAGTTAATTTTCTATACTCTTCGGTAGAATATAGCTCGGTCAAATGACGTTCGTATTTCTGTTCAAGTTTATTGATAACTTCATTAGCACCATCAGGATTTTTCTTGTAGAGATAATCAGAAATCTCGACTAAAGAATTTGTAGTGCCAGACATCGCAGATAGAACAACCATTACAGGTTCGCCTGATTTTGTAACAAGATTAGTTACTTCCTTCATACGTTGCGGAGAACCGACTGAGGTTCCGCCAAATTTCATAACTTTCATATCTTAATTGTTTTGTTATTATTCTTTAATAATCTGGTTGTTATCACAATGATAAACAATGCCAGGAAATTGCTCGAGTAACTGAAGATTATGTGTACTCATTACAACAGCAGTTTGTTGCCTAGAGAATCCATAAAGTAGCTCCATAATTCCTTTTGCTGTGTCTGGATCTAAATTGGCTGTTGGCTCATCGGCAATGATTAGTTTTGGAGAGTTCAGAACGGCACGTGCAATCGCTATACGTTGTTGCTCCCCTCCGGATAATTCGTGTGGCATACTGTCAATTTTGTCATGCATTCCAACGACATTGAGTACTTGTTTGATACGTTCTTCAATTTCAGATTTATTCTTCCAACCTGTAGATTTTAAAACAAATTGAAGGTTGCGACGAACGTTGCGATCTGTCAGCAACTGAAAATCTTGGAATACAATTCCCATTTGACGACGCAAAGCGGGTATCTCTTTGCTTCTAATAGTTAGCATGTCGCAACTAAGTACGTTAGCACAATCAGCCTTCTCTACATCAAGCTCCTTGTAAAAGGTCTTTAGCAGAGAACTCTTACCAGACCCCACACGACCGGTGATATATATAAACGAGTTTTCGTCAGCAGTGAAGTCCACATTCTCTAAAACAACTTTTCCATCTTGTTGACAGATTGTTGCGTTTTTATAATCTATCAGCATCACCTAACAATAATTATTATTTTATCTGACCTGCAGCCTTAGCCACACGTCTCTTTTTATCCCATTCGGGATTATGTCTTTTCTGAAGTTCATTTGCAACGTCTTCTATCCTCTTTCCTTTATGTGTAAGAAGAACCAATAAATGATAAAGAAGATCGGAAGCTTCATATATCAAATGTTCGTCTGTTCCGTTTGTCGCTTCGATGACTGTTTCCAACGCTTCTTCACCTACTTTTTGAGCAATTTTGTTAACACCTTCCTTAAAGAGCTTTGTAGTATAGCTTCCTTCAGGCATATCTTTATGACGTTTTTCTATAAAATTTTGCAGTTCGGAAAGAAAAGAAAGTGAATTGTTTTCCATTGGATAGTTTTCTTCCCCCCAACAAGTATCTGTACCTTTATGGCATGTAGGACCTTGTGGATGAACCATTACGAGCAAGGTGTCGTTATCACAATCTACTTTCATGTCAACCAAATCTAGGAAATGCCCGCTTGTTTCACCCTTTGTCCAAAGTGTATTACGTGTACGACTCCAAAACGTAACATGTTTAGTTTCTACGGTTCTTTGATAGGCTTCTTTATTCATAAAGCCTAACATTAAAACATTTCTTGTACTAGCATCCTGAATGATGGCGGGTATAAGTCCTCCCATCTTTTCAAAGTCTAACATTAATTCCTTCATTGTACATATATTTTTTTAGTTCAGGAATAGATATTTCCCCAAAATGAAATACGCTTGCTGCGAGGGCAGCATCGGCGTGTCCTTGCGTAAATACATCAACGAAATCTTCTTTTTTGCCAGCACCTCCACTAGCTATAATTGGTATTGAAAGATTGTCGGCTAATTGACATAGAGCTTCGTTGGCAAACCCCTCTTTAACACCATCGTGGTCCATGGATGTGAAAAGTATCTCTCCGGCTCCACGTTCTTGTGCTTCATGAGCCCAGTTGAATAGATTAAACTCTGTGCGTTCACGTCCTCCTTTGAGATAACAATACCAGCCGTCACTATCAAAACGTGCATCAATGGCAACCACACAAACTTGTGAACCAAATCTGTTTGCAATCTCTTCAATTAGTTTTGGATGACGAATGGCTGCACTGTTCACACTGACTTTATCAGCACCAGCATACAGTAACCTTTCTACGTCGCTAAGCTCATTAATTCCGCCACCGACGGTAAAAGGAATGTTGACTTGCTGTGCTACACGAGTCACCATATTGGTAAATGTTTTTCGTTTTTCGTAAGAGGCTGTAATGTCAAGAAATACCAGTTCGTCAGCTCCTTGAGCAGAATACAACTTTCCGAGTTCGACAGGATCTCCTGCCGAACGAAGTTTGACAAAATTGATACCTTTGACGGTCTCGCCATCTTTAACGTCTAAGCAAGGGATAATTCTTTTTGCTAATCCCATTTCTGTGTTTTATTTAATTTAATCAATTCTTTTAGGTCTATCTTACCTTCATAGATAGCCTTGCCAAAAACAACGGCCGGGATAGCCGACTTTTCTAACTCTTGAATATCTTCAATGCTCCCGATTCCTCCACTTGCAATCAGGTGAATGTGAGGATAGATGTTCATGATTTCTTTATAGAGTAGGGTGGCTGGTCCTGTTAAAGTTCCATCGTGAGAAATCTCCGTACATAGCACATTCTTTATGCCCATCTTTACATAACGATTCAAAAACGTTAGGAGTTCATCGTTTGAGTCTTCTTTCCAACCGTTAATGGATATTTTTCCATTACGGACGTCTGCTCCCAATATAATGTGCTCTGGACCATATTTGTTCAACCAACTCTCAAACAATTCAGGATTCGTAATGGCAACAGAACCTATTGTCACCATGGAGGCACCAGCATCAAATGCTTTCTGAATATCATTGTCAGTCTTGATACCTCCGCCGAAATCAACAATTAAATCTGTATTCTGCGTGATTTGACGAAGTACGGCATCATTAACTATATGTTTAGATTTCGCACCGTCAAGATCAACCATGTGCAGACGTTTAAAACCTAATGATGCAAATTGTTGAGCCATATCAATGGGCTCGCCATAAACCGATTTGGTGTTATAATCACCTTTGGTTAGGCGCACACATTTGCCATCAATGATGTCTATTGCTGGTATCAGTTCAATCATAATTCAATAAAACGTTTAATAATGCTTTCACCAACATCGCCACTCTTTTCTGGATGAAACTGACATGAATAAAAGTTGTCTTTCTGTAGTGCGGCGGAGTAGGGAAGAATATAATCAGATGTTGCAATCGTTTCTTTACATAATGGTACATAGTAGCTATGCACAAAATATACGAAACTATTCTCTTCGAAAAGCGTTGATTTAACATCTCTCAGTTGATTCCATCCCATACATGGAACTTTTTCTTGTTGCATGGTTGGCTGAAAGCGCTTCACTTCTGTGTCAAATATACCAATACAATCAACATTTCCTTCTTCTGAATGTTTGCAGAGTAACTGTTGACCAATGCAAATACCAAGGACCGGTTGGCACAACGAACGAATGACCTCATCTAAACTGTGTTGACGGAGATAGGCCATCGCATTACTTGCTTCACCTTGTCCTGGAAAGATCACTCGATCTGCCTGACGAATTTGTTTTGCATCATCCGTCAATAGGGGGTCAATGCCAATTCTTTTCAGAGCATTTAAGACAGAATAGACATTGCCTGCATTATATTTAACAACTGCTACTTTCATTAACTGAAAATAATCGTTTTGTTCTTATATGTGAGTACTTTTCGCTGTATGTGTTTTGTTACCGCTCTAGAAAGGACAATCTTCTCGAGGTCTTTTCCTTTTAGTACCAAACTTTCTGGAGTGTCTTTATGAGTGATTCGAGTAACATCTTGTTCAATTATTGGACCTGCGTCTAACTCTGCCGTAACATAGTGACTTGTGGCTCCAATGATTTTTACGCCACGTTCCCATGCCTGATGGTATGGCTTTGCACCAACAAAGGCTGGTAGGAATGAATGGTGGATATTTATAATATGGTGAGGATATGCAGCAATCATCTCATCACTGATAATCTGCATATAACGAGCCAGAACGATGAATGTTACACTCTCTTTTTTTAGCAAATCCATTTCAGCCTGCTCAACCTCTGCTTTGTTGGAATGGTCTTTTTTGATACTCCAAACATAATATGGAATCCCGAATTGTTCTGCTACGTAACGGAGGTCTTCGTGATTAGAAACAATACAAGGGATGTCAACATCATACTCTCCTGCTTTCCAGCGAGCCAACAAGTCGTAAAGACAATGACTCATTTTTGATACAAATATAGCCATTCGTGGGCGTTGGTCGCTAAAATACAAGGAGAATTCCATGTTGTATCGGCGTGTGTAAAGTGTTTCAATGTATTCTTTGATTTTTTCGCGTGGAATCAAAAAACCGTCCAGTTCCCATTGTATGCGCATAAAGAAAACGCCGTCTTGATGATCTACATACTGATCAAGATCAACGATATTGCCTTCGTTGTCGGTAATAAACTTTGTTACTTCTGAAATAATGCCTTGTTGGTCGGGACAATGCAGAAGCAAAATTGCTGTTGGTTTCATCTGTTTATATTGTGTTTCAATTTCTTTTCGATGTGCAAAATTACAAAATAATAATGAAATTAAGCAAACTTATTTGAGAAAATGCATTCGAGAACTTTGGGAAAGTGCGTCATTTCAAGATTGTGCACCTTCTCTTCTATGTCCTCAGCGGTATCGTCTGGGGACAAAGAAACCTTAAACTGTTTAATAATTGTACCACTATCACATTCGTCGTTTACAAAGTGAATCGTAATGCCTGTTTCGGCTTCTCCAGCAGCTTTCACTGCTTCGTGGACATGGTGCCCCCACATTCCTTTTCCACCAAATTTGGGTAATAATGATGGATGAATATTTACAATGTGGTTAGGAAAAGAATTAACTATGTAGCTTGGCACAATGGGTAAAAATCCTGCCAAAATGATATAATCAATAGAGTGGCTTTGTAAGATATCCATCATGGTTGATTCGTCTTTTAGTTGGATGCTGTCAACCACAATGGTTTCTACTCCAAGCTGTTGCGCACGGACTAAAGCAAATGCGCTTGAACGATTGCTCAAGACAAATTTGATCTTAACTTCCTCTGAACCTGCGAAATGTTTAATAATGTTTTCACAATTCGTACCATTTCCTGAAGCGAATATTGCCACATTTGTAGTCTTCATGTTAAATATACTTTAATAATTCGTGCAAAAATACAAAATAATCTTTTAATTTGTGCAATTTTCTTTAATTTTCCATTGTTGATAAAATAAATTAATGTATATTTGCAGAAAAAATAATAGGATAGTAAAATATTTAGATTTGATTTGTTTGTTATATGACTAAGTACAACATTACTGAAAAGAAGGAAAAAGAGGCAGCGTACAGAAATCTTGTTAATCCCGCATTGATGGATGAGCTCAAAGAAAAGATTCTGAATATCATTGTAATGCAGAAGAAATATAAAGATCGCGATTTCTCTGCCAAGAAACTTGCCGAAGCATTGGGCACTAACACACGATACATATCTGCTGTGGTGAATGTTAAATTTCACATGAACTACACATCTTTTGTAAATAAGTATCGTATTGAAGAAGCAATGTCTATTCTTGTAGATAAGCGCTATCAAGATTTGAGAATTGAAGAAGTCAGTGACATGGTTGGCTTTGCTAATCGTCAATCTTTCTATGCTTCGTTTTATCGCATCATGGGAATAACGCCAAAAGAGTATCGTGTTGCACATTCTTCTAGTCAGAAAAAGAAAAAATAGGTTTTGATGGAGTCGGACGATTTTAATTATCTTAGTGAGAGATTTGCTGACATACAACTATTAAGATACAGACTTGACGGTTTCGACAAGCTCTCAATTCAACAAAAGAAACTTATTTATTTTCTGGCAAAGGCAACTGTTTTCGGGAGAGACATTACATTTGATCAATTTGGTATATATAACCTTCGTATCCGAAAGCTATTGGAGGTTGTATATTCCAATTATACTATTAATAGAGATAATGACAATTTCCGAGCTTTAGGAGAATACTTAAAATGCCTGTGGTTCTCAAGTGGTATTTATCATCACTACTCGACTGACAAATTTAAGCCAGGTTTTAGTCGGGAGTATCTTTATCAAGTATTAAAACAATGCAATCCACAATCACTGCCTCTCAGTGAGGGACAATCGGTGGAAGGTATGTGTGAAGAGCTTTTCCCAATAATCTTTGATGAGCATATTCTCCCCAAACGTGTCAATAAGGCTCAGGGAGAAGATCTTGTCAAAACGTCGGCATGCAATTATTATCAGGGGGTGACACAAGAAGAGGTGGAGGCTTTCTATAATTCAAAAAAGAAAACTGACGATCCAAAGCCACTATCGTATGGACTGAATAGCACTCTAATCAAAAAGGATGGACGAATATTTGAGGAAGTTTGGTCTGCCAACGGACGTTATGCTAACGCGATTCGTCAAATTGTTTATTGGTTAGAGAAAGCAAAAGGTGTAGCCGAAAATGATAGCCAGACCAATGTGATTGATTTGTTGATAAAATATTATAAATCAGGCAACTTGTATGATTTTGATGAATTTTCTGTAGAATGGGTGAAGTGCCTTGGTACAAAAGTTGATTTTATTAATGGTTTTATCGAAGTCTATGGTGATCCGTTAGGTATAAAAGGCTCATGGGAGGGACTTGTGGAATATATTAATGAGGATGCAACCCGGCGAACCCAAACTATAAGTAGAAATGCACAATGGTTTGAAGATCACTCTCCTGTTGATGCTCGGTTTAAGAAAGACGTTGTTAAAGGTGTTTCGGCTAATGTGATATGCGCAGCCATGCTTGGTGGTGATGAATACCCATCTACAGCTATAGGTATCAATCTTCCAAATGCAGATTGGATAAGAGCGCAGCATGGATCTAAAAGTATTACAATTAGTAACATCACAGATGCCTATAGAAAATCGTCGAAGGGAAATGGCTTTCTCAATGAGTTCGTTAGAGATAAGAAAATGTTAGAGCTCATACAGAAATATGATGACGTCTGTGATGATTTACATACCGACCTTCATGAATGTCTTGGGCATGGAAGTGGACAATTGCTTTCTGGTGTAGATCCTGATGCACTCAAATCATATGGCAATGTGATTGAAGAAGCGAGAGCCGATCTCTTTGCACTATATTATATGGCAGACCGTAAATTGGTTGAGCTTGGACTCCTACCAGATGCCGATGCTTATAAGAGCAATTATTATACCTATATTATGAATGGACTGATGACCCAATTGGTTCGAATTAATTATGGACGTGATATAGAAGAAGCTCACATGAGAAATAGGGCTCTAATTGCTAGGTGGTGTTTAGAGCATTCACGTTCTATGCGATTAGTGAAGAAAGACGGTGTCACGCAATTAGAAATTGATGATTATGCGGAGTTAAGAGGTTTGTTCGGGAATTTGCTTGCCGAGATACAAAGAATTAAAAGCGAAGGAGACTATCGTGCGGCTCGAAATATAGTAGAAAAATATGCTGTAAAGATAGATCCTGAATTGCATCGAGAAGTACTTGGCAGATATAAATCCCTAAATCTTGCACCATATAAGGGATTTATAAATCCATGGATGTTGCCAGTTTACGATAAAAATGGAGATATTATTGACATTCAAATCAACTATTCGGAATCATATGAACACCAAATGTTGCGCTATAGTTCTGAATATGCTACCTTGATATAATGACAACAGAAGAGCAATTAAAGAATATCAAGCAGTCGTTTCGGCTGATTATGGATGGGGCTATCGCACAGTCAATGCGCGATAAAGGCGTAAACTATCATTTGAACTGGGGGGCAAGTGTCTTGTTTCTAAAGAATAAAGCCGATGAAATCGGACTAGATTATGATTTGGCGATAGCACTTTGGAAAGAGAATATTCGCGAGTGTAAAATCCTTGCAACAATGATAATGCCTCCAGAAAAGATGCTTCCGGAAGTGCTTGATTTGTGGGTTGAACAGATTCCATCGGTCGAGATTGCAGAGCAACTTGCCTTTAATCTCATGCAAAAGTTGCCTTTTTCGGGCAGTAAAGCGTTCCTTTACCTGTCAAATAGTGCCGTTTTTCCGCAGATAGTTGGCTACCATACGTTAAGCAGACTTTTTATGCAACGTGTAGAATTGAATGAGAGGGCTATCAATGAATTTGTTGATCAGGCCATTGCAGCCCTTTTGAGTGATCATGTTAGCTTGTCTAAATCGGCCAAACAGGCGCTTATTCGTTTTTCGGAAATGAGTTTGATGCATAAGAGACTGGTTTTATCGGCGACAAGCAGAGTGGGAGTGTCTATTTTGTAGTACACCTTCAAAGGTTTACCCCTTTGATGTTATCTTTTATAGTAAAGATATGTGAAAAGAGAACAAAGATTTGTTATAACTCTTGCGCATATCTTTTCTTTTTTGTAATTTTGCATTTAAAATTTATGTAAATGCAATTGTATGGGATTATTTGGATTCTTTAGTAGAAACAAGCAGGAGACACTTGACAAAGGATTGGAAAAGACAAAAACATCGGTGTTTGATAAATTAACGCGTGCTATAGCAGGTAAGTCAAAGGTCGATGATGATGTTTTGGATAATCTTGAGGAGGTTCTTATTACTAGTGACGTTGGTGTTGATACAACGTTGAAAATCATTGAGAGGATTGAAGGACGTGTCGCCCGCGATAAGTATGTTTCTACGAGTGAGCTTAATAATATTCTTCGTGAGGAAATAGCTGCACTGCTTGCAGAAAATAATACCGAAGATAACCGTAACTGGGAATTGCCAACCGACCATCGCCCATACGTTATTTTGGTGGTAGGTGTTAATGGAGTTGGCAAAACTACTACAATTGGTAAGTTGGCTTGGCAATTCAAGCAGGCTGGTAAGAAAGTATATCTGGGCGCTGCCGACACCTTCCGTGCGGCTGCTGTTGAGCAAATATGTATCTGGGGAGAACGCGTTGGCGTTCCTGTCGTAAAGCAACAGATGGGAAGTGACCCCGCTAGTGTGGCTTTCGATACTTTGCAAAGTGCTAAAGCTAATGATGCTGACGTTGTTATTATTGACACCGCTGGTCGTTTGCATAATAAGATTGGCTTGATGAATGAGCTTAAAAAGATCAAGGATGTCATGAAAAAGGTTATACCTACAGCTCCTGACGAAGTTATGTTGGTGTTGGATGGTTCTACTGGTCAGAATGCTTTCGAACAGGCTAAGCAGTTTGCGGCTGTCACTCAGATTACGTCTTTAGCAGTTACCAAGCTAGATGGAACAGCCAAGGGTGGCGTCGTTATTGGCATAAGCGACCAACTGAAGGTGCCTGTTAAGTACATAGGTCTTGGCGAGGGCATGGAAGACTTACAGTTATTCGATAGGAAAGATTTTGTAGATTCATTGTTCAAGAATGAAGCGTAAGACGATAGATTTTATATCACTCGGTTGTTCTAAGAACCTTGTTGACTCGGAAGTTCTCATGGGACTTTTCGAAGCCAATAACTATGAGGTTATCCATGATAGTGATAATCCCCGAAGTGATATTGTTGTTGTAAACACTTGTGGATTTATTGCCGATGCAAAGGAAGAAAGTATTAATCTGATTTTGGAATTAGTTAAGGCAAAAGAAGAAGGAAGAATCAAAAAAATCTTTGTGATGGGCTGTCTTTCCGAGCGTTATCTTGCAGACTTGGAAAATGAGATTCCTGAAGTTGATGGTTGGTATGGAAAGTTTAACTTTCGTAAGTTGTTGGCTGATCTTGAAGGAAACAATTACTGCACAGGTAAGCGTAAGTTAACGACGCCACGGCACTATGCCTATATTAAGATCAGTGAAGGTTGCGATCGCCATTGTGCATATTGTGCCATACCATTGATTACTGGACATCATCAAAGCAGACCAATCGAAGAAATATTAGATGAGGTAAGATCTTTAGTAAAGGGTGGAACGACAGAATTCCAAATTATTGCTCAAGAATTGACCTATTATGGTGTCGATATCTATGGAGAACAGCGTATTGCGCAACTGATAGAACAAATGGCAGATATAGAAGGCGTACGCTGGATTCGTTTACACTATGCTTATCCAACGCATTTCCCTTGGGATCTGTTGAAGGTAATGAACGAGAAACCTAACGTTTGCAGATATTTGGATATTGCTCTGCAACACATCTCTGATCACATGCTGAGTAGAATGCGTAGAAACACGACAAAGGCTGAAACCATAGAACTCATCAAACGTCTTCGCAAGGAGGTCCCTGGCATTCATATCCGTACGACGTTAATGGTAGGCTTCCCTGGCGAAACCGACGAGGACTTTAGCGAGTTAGTCAATTTCGTGAAATGGGCACGATTCGAGCGCATGGGCGCTTTTGCTTATTCCGAGGAAGATGGAACATATTCTGCGAAGCACTATGACAATGATGTCCCCAGCGAAATCAAACAACAGAGATTGGATAAATTGATGCGTATTCAGCAGAATATCAGTGCAGAGATTGAAGCCTCGAAGGTGAACACGACAATGCCTGTTGTCATAGATCGCATAGAGGGTAACTACTATATTGGCCGAACAGAATTCTGTTCGCCAGAAGTTGATCCAGAAGTGTTGATTCCTAATAAGTACAATCTTAGAATCGGTGATATGTATAATGTGCACATCACCGATGCTGATGAATTCGATCTTTACGGAGAAATAAAAGACAATTATGAATAACAAAGAGATTATAGCCAGTTTAGCTAAGCGCACTGGATGCAAAGCATCTAAGGCGCAAAACATGATGAATACCTTGATTGCCGCTATGGGAGATACTTTCCTAGAAGGTGATGCTATACAAATCAACAATCTAGGTTCCTTTGAGGTAAAAAAGAAATTGGAGCGCATTATCACTAACCCTTCGACTGGTCAACGCATGCTTGTTCCCCCGAAATTAGTTCTTACCTTTAAGCCAATACCTTCGTTGAAGGATAAAATAAAGAAAGGAGAGAAGCAATAATGGAAAAAGTAAGCATACTTCATCATGCAGCTGTATTGGCTGAAAAGCACGAAATCAGCAAGCAGGAAGCAAAAAAGTTTATTCAAGCCCTTGTCGAGATCATTCAAGAGGGGATAGATAATGATAAACTTGTGAAAATTAAGGGACTTGGCACGTTTAAGATTATAGGTGTCGAATCCCGTGAAAGCGTTGATGTAAACACAGGTAACCGGGTCGTTATCGGTGGTCACGATAAACTGACGTTTACCCCTGATGCTTCCATGAAGGAATTGGTAAATCGTCCTTTCTCACAGTTTGAAACAGTGATGCTAAATGATGGAGTTAACTTTGAAGACGAATTTAATGAGGAAGAAGTC
>Ga0247611_10004670_pt1 | contig 18773 bp, 16 predicted proteins | sample 177DNAGHGhighgp2_FD_192422 | JGI IMG/M metagenome (GOLD analysis project Ga0247611, IMG submission 192422) | Sheep rumen microbial communities from Palmerston North, Manawatu-Wanganui, New Zealand - 1770 DNA GHGhigh gp2 | ecosystem: Host-associated > Mammals > Digestive system > Stomach > Rumen... | reverse complement strand
GACGTGTGTACTGGCAGCGCTGTTTCGAGATACCAGAGGGAGCACGTGACTCAAAGGGACGTGCCATACAGAATATGTTGCAGTTGGAGCCAGATGACAGCGTGAACGCTTTCCTCGGCATACAGAGCCATAAGTTCGTGGATGAGGAGTTCCTCAACAGCCACTTCGTGGTGTTCGCCACCAAGAACGGTACGGTGAAGCGTACCTGCCTGAAGGAGTTCTCACGTCCTCGCTCGCTCGGTGTGCGTGCCATCAACATCAGGGAGGATGACGACGTGGTTAACGTAATGCTCACTAACGGACACAACGAACTGATACTTGCCAGCCGTAACGGTAAGGCAGTGCGCTTCAATGAGACCGACGTGAGAGTGATGAGCCGTCTGGCTACCGGTGTGCGCGGCATGACGCTGCAGGGCGATGACGATGCTGTGATAGAGATGGTTGTTGCTTACGACCCAGAGCAGTCACTCATGGTAGTATCAGAGAAGGGCTTCGGCAAGCGCTCTAAGATAGGCGTGCTGACAGAGACCAAGCGCGAGGACGGCACCACCTATATGAAAGTGGAAGACGGCGGCTACAGACTGAGCAAGCGCGGTTCGAAGGGCGTCAACACACTGAACGTGACAGACAAGACCGGCAAGGTGGTGGCTGTGAAGTGTGTGAAGGGTGACGAGGACCTTATGATTATAAACAAGAGCGGCATAGCTATACGCTTTGCCATCACCGACACGGGCGGCGAGAAAGGACGCAACACGCAGGGCGTGAAACTCATAGAGCTGAAGAAGCGCGGCGAGGAGATAGCCAGCGTATGCGTAGTGCCGCATGAGGATGTGGAGGAACAGGACGAGGCTGACGAGACAAATAATAATGTGGAGTAAGCGCATTCAACGTTTCGGGCGTTGATACGTCAAAATAATGATTAAACTAACAACTGTGAATAAACAATTATGAAAAAGATTTTTATGACGATGCTGGCTGCTGTAGCAGTAACCGCATCATTTGCACAAGGCAATCCTAAAATTGCAAAGGAGATAAAGGCAACAAAGGACTTTGTAGCCGGTAAGGAGGTACTGAAGCAGCAGTTTGAGACTCTGACTGACGAGCAGAAGGGACAGGCTTATGCTGAGCTCTATAAGCTCGCTCTGCCTGCAGCACAGAAGAGCGCTCAGGCCCTGGAGGAGAACAAGACTGCTGAGGTGGACTACAAGGCTATAGCCAACGCTGTGGAGATGGCTGCTATGTGTGATAAGTTCAATGCCAAGAACGCCAAGGAAGCGAACATTGAGATGATGAACTACAGACCTCAGCTTGTCAATGCCGCTAACCAGACGTCAGACCTTGACGACAAGCTCCTTTACAGCCTTACCTACATCAACAGCGCCAACCCAAAGAGCCTTGAGGGTGTAGTGAAGGGTGAGGACCCTTATGTGGCTTTGTCTTCTTTCTTCGCTTGTGTAAGCTATTACCAGAAGCAGGACTTTAAGAACGCTGCTAAGTTTGCCAAGGCTGCGCTGCCTGATGAGCGTGTGACAGATAATGCGGAGCAGATTTATCTCAGCTGCATAGGACGTGACCTGAACACTAAGCAGGACACAGTGAACTATATCAATGCGTTGAAGGACCTTAACGCTGACAAGTATTTCCAGCAGATTTGCCTCCTCAACTATTACATCGGTGAGAAGGACGAGGTGAACTCTCTGATTAACAAGGCTATCACAGAGAACAAGAACACTAAGGTGGCTTACCTGGTACGTGGTACTATGCTCAGCGAGGAGAAGAAATTCGACGAGGCTATCGAGGACTACAAAAAGGTGGTAGAGGCTGACCCTGAGTTCGTGTCAGGTTGGGAGGCTCTTGCAGTATGTTACACCAACAAGGCTGCAGAGATAGAAATCAACCATGCAGACAAGAACGGCAGGGTGCTGGGAGAAAACCTGGTGAACTTCAAGGCTGCTCTGGACGGTGCGGTAGCTGCTTACGAGAAGGTAAGAGAGCTTGATCCTAACCACGAGAAGGTATATAACTGGCCTATGCAGTTGCGCAGCCTCTATACCAGATTGGGACAGACAGCCAAGGCAGAGGAGATATCTAAGTTGCTCGGTGAGTAAGTATTTGTAACGAAAGTATTATTGTGACTTAATAGAAAAACGTTGGGAACCGGGCTGATGCCCTGTTCTCAACGTTTGAATAAAAATAGGTGATATGCGTAAGATTGTAGTTCTGTTTATCCTTATCGCTTCTGTCATTGTCGGTGCCTACGGGGCTGACAAGAAACAGATAAAGCAGTTGAAGGCGGATATCGCATCGGCAAAGGATGCGATAAAGAATGCCGTGGACATGGAGAAGAACGACAATAACGCGCAGAAGAAACTGAACGCACTGGAGAAGAGTGAGCAGACGATAGCTAAGTACTTGTCTCAGGACGAGTACAGAGAGAGGAAAGACTTATACCTCCTGCTGATTGACCTGGTAAGGAAACAGTATGAGGCCGGGAATGAGAAAATGTATCTGAAACAAAAGGTTGACACTGCCTGGTATGTAAGGACCGGGCGCAGAATGTTTCTCACAATGGAGAAGTTTGACAGTCTGGATGCGAAGCCTAACGAGAAAGGAGTTTCAGAACCATCATATAGAAAGAAGCACGGCGCGTTTCTCGCACCGTACAGGGAGAACATTAAGAAGGGAGGCATATACTTCCTGAAACACAAGGAGTGGACAGAGGCATGGCAGTGCTTCGACGTGTATCTGGAGTCGCGTAACTGGAAGATGTTTGCAGACCAGAAGAATGACTCGGTGGATGACAGGAAGGTGGCCTATCTGTCGGTGGTGTCGGCTAAGGAGATACCAGACCTTGACAAGGCTTTGAAGTATTCTACGGAGGCGCTGGCTGACACGGCGAAGAGGGAGAATGCCCTGATGTTGTTGTCGGAACTGTCGCTGGACAAGGGCGACTCCGCATTGTATGTGAAATATGTAACGGAGGGCTTCAAGCAGTATCCGTTGTCAGAGTATTTCTTTCCACGCCTGATAGACTACCATACGGAGAGGGGCGACTATGTGCGCTCGGAGAAGTATGTGGACGAGGCGCTGAAGAAGGACTCTCTCAACGGGTTGTTCCTGTTGGCAAAGCATACTGTGCTGATGTCAATGGAGAAGTATGATGATGCGTTGAGGTATGCCTCCTTGTTGCAGCAGAGGAACGACACTCTGCCTATACTGAATTATAATATAGGATATATATATAATGTGAAGGCTCAGCAGACGCTGAAGAAGACGGGAGTGCCCTATCGTCACCGTATGAAGGAGGCACAGAAGTATTACAGGCTCCTGTTGCCGTATATGGAGAAGTATCGCAAGGAAAAGCCTGAGGACCGTCAGCGTTGGTATCCTATATTGTATGATGCTTATCTGAACCTCAATAAGGGAAAGGAATTTAATGCTTTGGAGGGTAAGTAAATATTTCTTTGTAGTTATTTCCCTCATTATTATATATGGATGTAAGGAGCGACAGACATCCATAGAGACGCCGTGGGGTGCTACGGTGGAGATGGAGGGGACAGAGAAAGATGATGCAGACACGGCATCGTCTGCTGACGCTCACTATTCACTTGAGGATATACAACAGGGTGGGGAGATGATAATGCTCACACTGTCAGGACCTGAGACTTACTATGACTATCATGGTAAGAGTATGGGTGCGCATTACTTGTTGTGTGAGAAACTGGCTGAGCATCTGCATGTCAAGTTGAGAGTTGACGTGTGCAGGGATACTACAGAGATGCTCAAACGCCTGAGTGACGGGGAAGGAGATATTATCGCATATCCTATGACGGGTGGTAAGCGCGCGGACTTCGTGTCATGTGCCGCCGGATGGCTGACACGTAAGGACAGCAAGGACCTTACGGCGGCGATAACGGCATGGTATAAGTCGGGGATGATGGCTGAGGTAAAGAAGGAGGAGCAGGTATTACTGTCGATGCCGACAGTGACACGCAGGATATATCCTGTTATGTTGTCAGCCACGAAAGGGCAGATATCAAGTTATGACATATTCTTCCGTAAGTATGCGGCAGTGGCTGGCATGGACTGGGTGATGATGGCGGCGCAGTGTTATCAGGAGTCGTGCTTCGACCCGAAGGCACACTCATGGGCTGGTGCGTGTGGTTTGATGCAGATTATGCCTGCCACGGCAGACCATCTGGCTTTGCCGCGTGGACAGATGTATGAGCCGGAGCCTAATATAGCTGCTGCGGCACGTTATATGCGTGAGTTGCAGGGATTGTTCCGTGATGTGGCAAACCCTGTGGAGAGACAGAAGTTCGCGCTGGCAGCATATAACGGTGGATATCACCATATACGTGATGCTATGGCTCTGGCAGGGAAGTATGGCGGTTCTGCACAGAGGTGGAATGATGTAAGACGATATGTGCTGCTGTTGGCAGACTCACGTTACTATCGTGATGCGGTGGTTAGGAACGGATATATGAGAGGTTCGGAGACTGCTGCTTATGTAGATATGATAATTGAGCGTTACGCATCATACCGTGACGCACTGCATTCAGGGAAAAAGATTGTATCGTCAGTGAAGCATAAAAGCTATGATGTGGAGAACTTCAAGGCACCGGAGACAAGTTCTGCTGCCGCGCACAGGGCTGCGAAAAAGAATAAATGGAGAAAAGATTGACGGGAAATAACAGTAGGGTAGGCGAGTCTGGTGCGACTGGCACTGCTGGCGAGGCATTGCGTGGTTTGCGTGACGGCATACCCATAGCATTGGGATATTTCGCTGTGGCTTTCTCTCTCGGCATAATAGCCAAGAGGGGCGGACTGACGGCTGTGCAGGGATTTATAACAAGTTTCTTTACGCGTGCTTCGGCAGGAGAGTATGGCGTTTATACGCTTGTGGCACTGAGTGCCGGATATGTGGAGGTGGTGGCAATGAGTCTTGTCACTAATCTGCGTTATTTGTTGATGAGTGCCGCGTTGTCTCAGAAGATTGCGCCGGGCACATCTATGCTGAAACGATTGCTTATGGCATGTTGTGTTACTGATGAGGTGTTTGGCATTTCTATAGCCCATGAGGGATATACACCGCCTGTATATACATATTCAGCCGCATTCATATCATCTTTGCTCTGGGCTTCTGGATGCGCCGCGGGCATAGTGGCCGGCGGCGTGTTGCCTGGTAATATTGTGGCTGCTTTGGGCGTGTCGTTGTATGGAATGTTCCTCGCTATCATAGTGCCACCCGCACGACGTGACCGAAACGTGCTCTATGCCCTCGTGGCAAGTTGTGTGTTGAGCGCGTTGTGTGCAGTGATGCCTTTGGTGAGCGAGGTGAGTCAGGGTACGCGTATAATATTGTTGACAATTGTGATATCTGCTGTAGCGGCTTGGCTGCATCCTATTAATGATGATGACAATGAGAGGTAACATTATTATATATATACTGCTGGCAATCATCACCACCAACTTTATTCGTGTGCTGCCAATGATACTGATAAAGGGGCGCATTAAGAATCGCTTTGTACGCAGTTTCCTCTATTATGTGCCGTATGTGACGCTTGCCGTGATGACATTTCCTGCTATAGTAGAGGCGACAGAAAACCCGTTGGCTGGTGTGGTGGCGTTGCTTGCTGGCATTGTTGCGGCATGGTTTGGCATGGGGCTGTTTCCTGTGGCTGTGCTCTGCTGTGTCATTGTCTATGCCATGGAGTGTGTGTTATAAACTACACGCCTAAAAAAATACTGGTTACAACGATGAGACGTCATAACCAGTATCTTATGTCATGAATGTGTAAACCGAGGTTTACTTCTTATCTTTGTCTTATTTCTTTATTACTCCTCGTCTTTCTTGCAGCAACCGCAGCAAGGACCTACTGCTTTCCAGCAGCAAGCAGCAAGCAAGCCGCCAACAAGTGGACCAACGATGAATACCCATAAGTTAGCGAGAGCCTCGCCACCTGCGAAGATAGCAGGACCAATAGAGCGTGCTGGGTTGACGCTTGTGCCTGTGAAGTGAATGCCTACGAGGTGGATGAGTATCAGTGACAGACCAATGGCAAGACCGGCGAAGTTGCCTGCACCAACCTTAGAGTCTGTTGTACCAAGCACAACAAACACGAATAGTGCTGTCAATACTATTTCAACGATGAGAGCCGTAACGACACTGCCGTTGCATCCGGCGCCGATGCCATTTGCACCTAAGCCACTTGTGCAGCAATAGATGGCAGCCAGGACAGCACCTGCGACAATACCACCAATGAGTTGTCCGCACCAGTAACCACAAGCATCCTTAACACTCATGCGACCAGAGGCAAGAACGCCAAGGGTAATGGCTGGATTGATGTGGCAACCAGAGATGCCACCGATAGTGTAGGCCATAGCTACTACAGCCAGACCAAAGGCAATTGCTGTGCCTACAACGGCTGCTGTGTTGTCTTCTGCGCATCCAAGTGATACGGCTGCGCCACAACCGAGGAACGTAAGCACGAATGTGCCGATTGCTTCTGCAATGTACTTTTTCATAGTTCTTTGTTTTTTAGAGTTAGTAAAATTGGTTTATGTAAACAGTTATGTTTAGTTCCCTATCATATATGAGGCAATCATTGCAAGAAACATAGTTGCAGCAATGATGACAAGAGACCACCAAAGGATGGCTGTAAACAGTTTCTTGTTGCGTCTGCGTTGCCGCATCTTGGTGCGGAAAGCAGTAGTGCTGCCTTTCTCCGCATGATGTTTGTGACCTGACGTGTTCATGATTAATAAAGCTTATACTTTATTATAATAGTGATTAATAACTGCGAGCTATGAGTACGCGGCACTTAGAAGGCTTGCCTGTCACCATGTCAACGCCTGGTGTCTGCTCGAAGGCAAATGGTACGCAACGTATGGTGGCCTGTGTATCTTCTTTTATCTTTGCCTCGGTCTCGGCTGTGCCGTCCCAGTGGCAGAGGAAGAAACCGCCGTCTTTTACCTTCTCCTTGAACTCCTCATAGTTGTCACACTCGTAGATGTGAGCGTCACGGAAGGCAAGAGCTTTCTTGAATATGTTCTGCTGTATGTCCTCAAGAAGGTTTTCTATGCGCTCTGTCAGACCATCAAAGCTGACAGTCTCTTTCTCCAATGTGTCGCGACGCATTATCTCCACGGTGCCGTTCTCAAGGTCGCGGCCACCCATTACTACGCGCACTGGTACACCCTTAAGCTCATAGTCAGCGAACTTGAAGCCTGGACGCTTGTTGTCTGCATCATCATATTTTACGCTGATGCCTTTGGCGCGCAATGCGTCAATGACAGGCTGGAACTTCTCTGCTATCTGCTCCTGCTGCTCACCTTTGCCTATTGGTATGATAACTACCTGCAGTGGAGCAAGGCGTGGAGGCAATACAAGACCGTTGTCATCAGAGTGTGTCATGATGAGTGCACCGATAAGACGAGTAGAAACGCCCCATGATGTAGCCCATACATACTCTGGCTTATTCTCCTTTGTAAGGTATGTAACGTCAAAAGCCTTAGCAAAGTTCTGACCGAGGAAGTGTGAGGTACCAGACTGCAGAGCCTTTCCGTCCTGCATCATAGCCTCGATGGTGTAAGTGTCGAGTGCTCCGGCGAAACGCTCTGTCTCACTCTTGACGCCCTGCATTACAGGAACTGCCATCCACTCCTCAGCAAACTTAGCATAAACCTTCAGCATCTTCTGTGCCTCCTGCTCAGCCTCCTCGCGTGTGGCGTGAGCGGTGTGTCCCTCCTGCCACAGGAACTCTGATGTGCGGAGGAACGGACGTGTGCGCATCTCCCAACGCATTACGTTACACCACTGGTTGCACATCAGTGGCAGGTCACGCCATGAGTGAATCCAGTTTTTGTATGTGTTCCAGATTATAGTCTCAGATGTCGGACGGACGATGAGTTCCTCCTCCAGTTTTGCTGCCGGGTCAACAACTACGCCGTCACCGGCATCGTTTGTCTTAAGACGGTAATGTGTAACGACAGCACACTCTTTGGCAAATCCCTCAACGTGCTCTGCCTCGCGTGAGAGAAAAGACTTCGGAATAAGCAGAGGGAAGTAAGCGTTCTGTGCGCCCGTCTCCTTAAACATCTTGTCAAGCTGCTGCTGCATCTTCTCCCATATAGCGTAGCCGTAAGGCTTGATAACCATGCATCCGCGTACTGCAGACTGCTCTGCCAAGTCGGCTTTTACAACGAGGTCATTATACCACTGACTATAGTTGTCAGCACGTTTTGTAAGTTCTTTGAGTTCTTTTGCCATTTTATTTTTATAACACTATTTCGTTTGTGTGCAAAGTTAATAAAAAATATTGACACATTATAAGAAAGATTTTACAATTGTTTTAAAAAGTGTAAAAAAGGAAACAAATGTTTGTAAGTTAGAGAAAAAAACTTTACCTTTGGAATAATTAAAAACGAACGATTATGGCTAACAAGAGAGATTTGAAAAGAGGCATCAACTATATTTGCAGCGAACTCTTTGCTGAGTGTGTTGCTGCATCGGTGTATAACAAGAATTCAGACAAGGACAATGTGGACAGTCTGTTGAGGTCAATAATAAGTATCCATTCTGACTATGTGATGCGTGTATCGCATCCGGAGCCGGGGATGACTGCCAAGAAGTATTACGGCGTCTTGATTGACGGTTTTAATAATGAGGTAAATGACATTGTGGACCAAATTAATAATATCTATTCGTAAATGTTGAGGACACTGTGTGGGTGGCTCCTGTACAAAGTATGTGGATGGACAAAGGACGTGTCTGTCAGTCACCCAAAGAAATACATTATATGTTTAGCTCCTCATACTAGTAACTGGGACTTTGTGTTAGGACAGTTATATTCTCATGCGGATGGTGTGAAGATAAATTTCCTGATGAAGAAGGAGTGGTTCTTCTTCCCGTTGGGTGCGCTCTTCCGTCGGTTGGGGGGAATACCTGTCAACAGGCAGAAGAAAGGTAGCATGACTGACGCCTTGGCTGAGACAGCACAACAGTCTGAGGTGTTTAGGTTGTGTGTCACTCCTGAGGGTACGCGTAAGAGTAACCCGGAGTGGAAGAAGGGCTTTTACTACATTGCACTGAAGGCAGGGTTGCCTATATTGCTATATGGTGTGGACTATGAGAGGAAGCTGATACAGTGCACGAAAGTGGTTGTGCCGACGGGTGACATAGACAGAGAGATGGCAGAGATAAAGGAGTATTTCAAGAATTTCAAAGGCAAACACCCAGAGCAGTTTGCCGTATAACACGATAGATGAGATATCTGAGTCGTAAAATGAAGATAATAAAACTGTTAATATTATGTGTGGCATGGTGTCTTACGACATCATGCTTTGCTGATTCATACGAACAGCATCTGACAGACTTGCGTGTGGACGATAACGCGAAGGTTATCCTTATATATATGGATGACGCGTTTGCGGATCAGACGTTCACCAGTAAGACTATAAAGAAGATATATCGCAAGGTAACAAAAGATGTTCACAAGGCACTGCCACCGGAGTATAAGGACTACGGTGTACGTATATATACCAAGGGAACGTTGATAGAAAACATCCTGACACATGAGGTGACGGCGGAAGAAAAGAAGAAACCTCACAGACGTCATCATGGTTGGTGGGGCGATGTGTATTATGACGGTCAGCCGTGGGTGAGCAATGTGTCAAAGCCCCATAAGGTGACGGCCGCTTTGAAGAATAAGCATATTACGGTATGGGCGAGTCATGGAAAGTATTATGATATGGCTCAGAGTATATGGAAGTGGCAGAGACCACGTCTGTTCTCCACAACAGAGGATTTGTTTACGCAGACCATTGTGGTGCCTTACCTTATACCAATGCTTGAGAATGCAGGCGCTGTAGTGTTCACACCACGTGAGCGTGACTGGCAGACTGAAGAGGTTATAGTGGATAATGACAGTCCGGAGACGGGTTATAGGGAAACGGGTGCCTTTGAGCTTTGGACTACGCCTATGGCGGTCAACGGCTTCTCTATACCATCAGGCAATATCAGTGACAATTACAATCCGTTTGATCAAGGTACGGTCAGACAGGTGCAGTGCTCACGCAGCGGTGTGAGTGCCAAGGCTATATACACTCCTGCGTTGAAGAAGAGTGGCAAGTATGCTGTATATGTGTCATACGCTACGGTGGACGCAAGCACAGATAAAGCACATTACAAGGTGTGGCACCAGGGTATATGTACGGAGGTTATAGTGAACCAGCGTATGGGCGGTGGCACATGGGTGTATCTGGGCACGTTTGATTTTGACAATAACCGTCCGGAATATAACTATGTAGAACTGTCTTCATATTCGCAAGACAAATGTGTGGTTACCACCGACGCTGTACGTTTCGGCGGTGGCATGGGCAATATAGTGCGTGGTGAAGGTGTCAGCGGTGTGCCGCGTTGCCTTGAGGGTGCACGTTATTATGCACAGTGGGCAGGAGTACCTTATGATGTCTATTCGCTGTATAAGGGAGAAGATGACTATAAGGATGACATAAATGTGCGTTCGTTGATGTCTAACTGGCTGTCAGGTGGTTCACCGTTTGTTCCCGGTCAGGAGGGAAAGCACGTTCCTATAGATATGACGCTGGCGGTACACTCCGATGCCGGATATAACAAGGACTTTAAGTCTATATTCGGTTCCCTGGCGGTCTGCACCACTGATTTTAACGAAGAGAAACTGGCTGCAGGCGCGTCACGTCATCATTCAAAGAACTTTGCGAAGATGTTGTTGGAGCAGTCAAAGGAGGACCTGTCTGCACGCTATGGTGAATGGCGCTGGCGTGATTTGTATGATAAGAATTATTCAGAGACGCGTTTGCCTGCAGTGCCGTCGGCTATCTTTGAGACATTGTCACATCAGAGTTTCCCCGATATGCGCTTGGCTCATGACCCGGACTTTAAGTTCACTTTGGCGCGCTCTATATATAAGACGATGCTGCGCTTTGAGTCAGAGGCACACGGTGGAAAAGTCGTGGTGTCTCCGTTGACGCCTAAGGACTTCCGTATATCGTTAGACACACTGGGTAATGCCACACTCGCGTGGAACCAGCAGTTGGATGAGTATGAGAATACTGCCAGAGCCGTATCATATAACATCTATATGTCAGTGGGAGTAACGGGTTATGACAATGGAGTCAACGTAAGTCAGAGTAACTACAGTATGCGCCTGATGCCAGATATAGTGTATCGCTTCCGTGTAAGCGCTGTAAATGAGGGTGGTGAGAGCTTCCCTACAGAGGAACTGGCAGTGGTATGGCACGGACCAAAGGCTGAGAATATCCTTATAGTAAACGGCTTCCAACGATTGGCAGCTCCTGAGATAATCAATACAGACTCGCTGAAAGGCTTTGACATCAGCCTTGACCCGGGTGTGTCATACGGCATGACAGCCGGCTGGTGTGGCAGGCAGAGTGACTATGACATCTCATCGCAGGACTTCGGTGCATCAACAAGTGAGATGGAGGGCAAGTTCGTTGCAGGTAACAGCTTCAATTATGTAGGCGAACATGCGGAGGCCATAGCCTCGGCATATAGGTACAACATCGTGAGCTGCACGAGGAGCGTGGTAGAGACAAGTATGATAGACCTCTCACGCTATGATGTGGTTGACCTTATATTGGGTAACGAGCGTAATGACGGCTACAGCCTGCGTCAGTATAAGACAATACCGGTTGCCATGCAACAACGACTGTCATCATACGCCTTTGGCGCGGTCAACAGCATCAGCGGTCACCATGCCCTGTTGGTTAGCGGCTCGTATGTCGGCTCGGATATGAAGTCCACAGGTGAACAGCTGTTCATGGAGCAAGTGCTTCATGCCTCACATGTAGGAACCACCAATACAGCCAATGACTATGTCAACGGTCTGCAGCAAACCATTGTACTTAACAACACCCTTAATCCAGACCATTATGCCACTACACGCAGTGACGTCCTGCATCCTATGCATGGAGCGTTTGTGTGTATGCAGTATAGTGACGGACAGACAGCGGCGGTGGCATATCGTGGACACATGTCGTCATTCGTCATGGGATTCCCGTTCGAGTGCATATCAAGCGCTTCACAGCGGGCATATACCATGCGTGGTATAATATCGTATTTGTTAAACCATCAGTAAATTTATATATACTATGAACACCTTTAATATAGTTTCCAATGCCTCAGGCACGCGTACGATGACTATCACTGAGGAAAACCTCGAGGTGATAAAGCAATACTCCTTGTTCAAGAACCTTGTTGGCAGTAACGGCATAGTGGATGACTCTGTGCTGACCACCCTGAAGTCATTCGTGGGAGGTCTGATAGACTCTACAAGTGCGGCAGACGCCAAGTTGGTAACGTTTTACAAGGACGTGCTGGCGCATCCTAATATGAAGTCAGTCGGACTGGCTAACCTTATTGAGCTTTACGCCCATTGGTTGGAAGAGAACCCTGAAAAAGAAGAAGAATAACAGATGCTGACAGATTTCCTGCCTACCACGAAGAAAGAGTGCGAGCTTCGGGGGTGGGATGAGCTTGACATAATACTGTTCTCTGGTGACGCCTATGTGGACCATCCATCGTTTGGCGCCGCTGTGATAGGTCGTACCCTTGAGGCGGCGGGCTACAGGGTGGCCATTGTGCCGCAGCCTGACTGGCACGGCGACTTCCGTGACTTTAAGAAGCTGGGGCGCCCGCGCCTGTTCTTCGGCATATCGCCGGGTGCCATGGACTCCATGGTCAACAAGTACACCGCTAATAAGCGACTGCGCTCAGAGGATGCTTATTCTCCTGACGGACGCCATGACTGCCGTCCGGAGTACCCCTCCATTGTATATACCAAGATACTGAAGCAACTGTTTCCCGATGTACCGGTGATACTCGGAGGTATAGAGGCTTCGCTGCGCCGACTGACTCATTATGACTATTGGAGTGACTCTCTGCGTAAGTGCATACTGTGTGACTCTGGTGCCGACATGATAACCTATGGTATGGGTGAGAAGGTCACTATAGAGATAGCCAACGGTCTTGCCGAGGGTAAGTCCCTGCATGAGTTGCATAACATTCCGCAGATAGTCTTTCTTGCAAAGAAAGAGGAAATACCCGGAGGTTTCAGGGATGACGATATCATCCTTCACTCTCATGAGGAGTGTCTGCGTAACAAACGTGCTGAGGCAGAGAACTTCCGCCACATTGAGGAGGAGTCAAACAAAATGCATGCGCAACGTCTGATACAGGGCGTTGACGGGATATACGCTGTCGTTAATCCTCCTTATCCTCCGATGACAACGGAGGAGATAGACGCGTCCTTTGACTTGCCATACCAGCGTGTGCCCCATCCTAAGTACAAGGGTAAGCGCATACCTGCGTATGATATGATAAAGTTCTCCGTCAACCTGCACAGAGGATGTTTCGGCGGTTGTGCCTTCTGTACTATCTCCGCTCATCAGGGCAAGTTCATAGCCTGCCGTTCCAAGGAGAGCATAATGAAAGAGGTGAAGGAGGTTGTTAAACTGCCCGACTTCAAAGGCTATCTGTCAGACCTTGGCGGTCCGTCAGCCAATATGTATGGTATGCACGGACGTAATCCCAAGGCCTGTGAGGTGTGTAAGAAACCCTCTTGCCTCCATCCACAGGTATGTCCAAACCTTGTGAATGACCATTCTGCATTGCTCGACATATACCATGCGGTGGATGCGCTGCCAGAGGTAAAGAAGAGCTTTATAGGCAGTGGTGTGCGTTATGACTTGTTGCTGCATAAGAGTAAAGACGAGAAATGTAACGAGGCGGCGCGGCAATATACCCGTGAACTGATAACCAAGCACGTCAGTGGTAGGTTGAAGGTAGCTCCAGAGCATACGTCCGACAGCGTGCTCTATCTTATGCGTAAACCGTCGTTCAAACTGTTCTATGAGTTCAAGCGTATATTCGACCAGATAAACAAGGAGGAGGGACTGCGCCAGCAGCTCATACCTTATTTTATTTCTTCGCATCCCGGATGTACCGAGCGTGATATGGCACAGCTTGCCGACCTCACCAAGCGCATGGGATATAAGCTGGAGCAGGTGCAGGACTTTACGCCTACGCCTATGACCGTAGCCACGGAGACGTGGTACACTGGTTACGACCCTTATACCCTTGAACCGGTGTTCTCTGCTAAGACACAGAAGGAGAAACTGGCTCAGCGTCAGTATTTTTTCTGGTATAAGGACGAAGGGGGACAGTCTGCTCCACCATCGCGTAAGTCCCGTGACAACAAGGGTAGAGGAGCTCGAAATGAGGCTCACGATACCAGAGGAAGGAAAGAAAACAGACATCAGGGGAACCAGCCCAAGAAGAAACAGAAGTCATATAACCCCAACTTCAATGAAGCGGGAAAGCGTAGGCGGTGATTATCAGCCTACACGTTTACATACTACAATTCTGACAATTAAAGACAATATATTGCTGATTAGGCATATACTTGTTTGTAATTGTTGGAATTTTTTTATTTCGTAGTATCCAAAATGGAGACAGAAATTTTAGTTGTAGATTATTTTTTTTAGGTAACTTTGCAACATGAAAAAAAATATAGGAGAACTTATTAAGGAAGAAGTGGACAAACAAGGGATGTCTGTAGAGAAATTCGCAGAAATGATTTCTTGTTCACGTAAACATGTATATAAGATATACAAAAGGACATCTATCGATACAGCATTATTAGGAAGAATATCCAATGTTCTGGGTAGAAATTTCTTTTTAGAAATATCCAAAGACCTGACGTTGTCAGGTGTAGATGATGAAGATGCACAAGAAGAGATATATAATAGAATGGCTGTGTCTCAATTTCTTGAAGTTGTGCCAGATATATTAGGACGCTTAGGACATCCTGCGGTTATATTCGTTACGTCACGTCCAGATGGGTATCCTGCTGATATACCAATGCCTAACTATTTTATAGGGGCGTTTTCACCAATCATGGCTTTCTCCATTGGTATGACATTTCGTGATAAATTGCGTGATAAATATAAAGAGGAGGAAGTTTTTCCTTCGGATAGGATAATTTCATATACCGAGGAGAAGTATGGCTTTAGAGCTGATTTGATAAAAATGTGTTGTGATGGTCCAGATATATTAGATATAAAACTAGATTATAAAACAGAACGGCAGTGGGAACAATTATTCCGCTTCTTGTTTAATAATATAGTGAAAGGCGAGAACAAAGTAATATCTAAATATGATGTGATATATGGTAAGTATAGATGAATTTGATGAGGTGCAAATATGTACATATAAAGGAGAAACATATTCTGTTCGAGATAATGGTGCTATAATGCGTCATCAGAAAGAGGGAAAGAAAAAACGTCCCAATGATAATGTGTGGACATTTGGTAAGCCTCAAAAAGATGGGTATGTTCTTTTTTGTGGTATAGGTGTGCATAGAATTGTTGCTACGGCTTTTCATGGTAATGCGCCAACGGAAGAGCATGTTTGTGACCATTATGATACGAATAGACAAAATAATCGTCCTGAAAATCTTAGGTGGGTAACAAAACTGGAGAATATATTGAACAATCCATATACATATGAAAAAATATCAAGAGTATGTGGTAGTATAGAAGAATTCCTTAGTAATCCAGATAAATACAAAGAAAAGTTAAACACACATAATGTATATACTTGGATGAGCGCGGTAACAAAAGAGGAGGCAAAGAAGTCTTTGGAACGTCTTGACAAATGGCTCGCTATGCCTTACATGGAATTGAGAGATAAGTTTGAGTCTAAGCAAGAGCAATTCTTATCTGTTCCATTATCACAAGATAATGTTAAAGAGCGCATAGGAAAAATAGATGGTAAGAGGTATGAAAATGAATTGACGTGGGAGGAGATAAGAAGAGATTTGGCAGTACCCCCTTCTTATGATAATAAGAGAGATTATTCGTACACAACTCCTGCGCACACTGTAGCAGAAACAGAAGTTCTTCCATTTGTAAATTCCTTGACAAAGTATGCATTGCAGCCTTCTTGGTTTAAGACAGACTATTACTTTCCGAGGTGTCCAAAAGTGAAAGGTAATTTGATGGAATATTATAAAAACCTCAATATTGGTGGAGTGCTGAATTTTAATAAGTTTGGTAAGACTATAATTAATGCGACAGCCATGAGAGATTCTCATATAATAGTAAAGTGTTTGATGCCGAGTCATCCAATCTTGTATGGTTGTTTGATGGATATATATCTAAATTCTGATGGAGAGTATATACACGAATGCTTAGGGTCTTATTGGTATGAGGATGGCTTGGAAAAGTATTACCAAATAAGACTAGGAAAAGAATGGACAGGTGGTGATGTTATGGATGATTATTTGTGATTTGACTTTTAATAGACTTGATTTATGTTAACCTATGACAAAAATGTCCTATTTTGGGCCTTCCGTTAACGCCTCGTGCTTGCAATATTTGAAAATTATTTCCCGGTGGTCGCGTACAGCGAAATCTACAGAGGATTGTAACTCATTGATAATCAGTGATAGGTTATAAAAAATCATGAAAAAATGATGATTTTTGCGTCGTAAAAGCTATGCTTTCAGTATGTAAAAGCTATCGTTTCTCATCGTGAAAGCTATCGAATGACACTGTAAAAGCTATGCTTTCACAAAAAAGAAGATGAAAAATGATGATTTTGGCCCTTTAATGACGTTGTTTTTCTCCTAGATTACGTTTTTTCGTTGACAAAATTAAAAAGGGCAAATCACTAAAATGTCCTATTCTATGTATTTCTATAATCACCTGTTTTTTTAAGTTCTATATGTCATGTTTATTATTGTTTTTCATAATATACATATAGCGGTTGAGACTGGAGGTGGAATATTGTTTCTTACATGGTGTAAATTTGCGCAAAATGTTCATTTTTAGGTGTATAGATGATATTTTTGTTTTTGTAAAACAAAAACAATTCATAACTTTGTGCGTATCAATTCTTTATTTACTAAACTAACTTAATACAATGGCTATTAGCAAATCTTTATTGAAAAAGCCACTAAGGGCAATGATGCTCTTGGTATTGCTTGTGTGCACATGTGGCATGCAGGCACAGTTTTATTCTGCTCCGGCCTTTCCTGGTGCAGAGGGTTTCGGTCGCTACACCACCGGTGGACGCGGTGGTAAGGTGATTCACGTCACCAATCTTAATGACTCTGGTACTGGCTCGTTGCGTGCTGCCATCAAGACCGACGGCGCGCGCATCATCGTGTTTGACGTGGCAGGTACCATTGAGCTGCAGTCTGACCTGAAGATAGAGAAGGACAACTGCACCATCCTGGGACAGACAGCTCCCGGCACAGGCATCTGCCTGAGAAACTACACCCTGCACATCAATGCCAACAACGTTATTGTGCGTTTCATTCGCTGCCGCATGGGTGACACTGCCGGAAACGAGAATGACGCTATGTCGGCAAGTCACAAGACGGGCGGTTACAAGAAAAACATCATCATTGACCACTGTTCTGTGTCATGGTGCGTTGACGAGTGCGGCTCCTTCTATGGCAACGAGAACTTCACCATGCAGTGGTGCATACTGTCTGAGTCGCTTACCAACTCCGTGCACGACAAGGGCAGTCATGGCTATGGCGGCATCTGGGGTGGCGACAATGCAGCCTTCCACCACAACCTGTTGGCGCACCACAACTCTCGTAACCCACGCTTTGACCATGGTTACCTGGCAGAGCATGCAGGCATAGTTGACTATATTAATAATGTAGTATATAACTGGGGCGGCAACTCTACCTATGGTGGTGAGAACAAGAAAGGACTTCAGCCTAAGAAGTTCAACATGATAAACAACTACTACAAGCCGGGACCACGCACCATCAACGTGGCAAAGACGCAGAACAGATTGCTCAATCCTACAACAAAGTGCAGCAACTGTAACAGCAGCGACCAGTATGGCGTAGTGCCGGGTAAGTTCTACATCAACGGCAACAAGGTAAACGGCACTACCGTAAGCCTTACCACATCATCTACAAGCTGCAGCAACATCACCTTCGACTCAGGCTACAGCTTCACGTCGTTTGTAACAAACTGCTTGTCAAACAGCCGCTACAAGTCATCAGCCAATGACTTCGGTTCATATAACACCATCTCGCTGCACTCTGCTGACAATGCTTTCACAAAGACTGTGCAGTATGCCGGCGCAAGCTATAAGAGAGATGCTATTGATACCCGCATTGCCAACGAGACAAAGAACGGTACATACACCTATACAGGCAGCAACGGTTCTACATACGGACTCATCGACACTCAGGGTGACGTAGGTGGTTGGCCTACACTTAGCGGAACAAAGCAGACAGACTCTGACAATGATGGAATACCTGACGCTTGGGAGACAGCGCACGGCCTGTCAAACTCAAAGGACAACTCGGCTACATATACCCTCGACTCTCGCGGTTACTATACCGACCTTGAGGTGTATGCTAACTATCTGGTGCAGGACATAACAAAGGCGGAGCGTGCAGATGCCTCAGCTACATTCACAGAGTACTATCCTCTTGATGCTGCATCTTCTTCATCATCTACCAGCACCACCACCATTTTCTCTCTGAAGAACAAGGCAACCTCTAATGTAAGCGTGGCAGCAGGCGGCGACCTCAACCTGTCTTCATACGCTACCATCTCTGGCGGTTCGGCATTGGTACACAACGGCCATGCTTCATCAGCTGCCAATATGGTAACTGCCAACGGCGTAACCACTCGCAACTCTGGCGGCTCTTATATAAAGATTACTTTGAGTTCTG
>Ga0247611_10004669_pt1 | contig 18783 bp, 13 predicted proteins | sample 177DNAGHGhighgp2_FD_192422 | JGI IMG/M metagenome (GOLD analysis project Ga0247611, IMG submission 192422) | Sheep rumen microbial communities from Palmerston North, Manawatu-Wanganui, New Zealand - 1770 DNA GHGhigh gp2 | ecosystem: Host-associated > Mammals > Digestive system > Stomach > Rumen... | reverse complement strand
ATCGCATCGCGAAAAAAATACGACTGAAAGAAGGGAAAACGCATTTTAGTCGTATTTTTGTGCAAAATCAGTACGACTAAAACAAGAAAATCCTGTTTCACTCGTATTGCACAATGTATAGTACGACCAGATGTGCCTATGTTGCAATTCAGTCGTATCGTATTTCACTATACTACTTTCCAAGAAGTGGACACATAAAACTAACAGTTTGTCCAACTTTATTTGCTTGAACCCGGATGGTGTACATATGCAAGCAAGGATTGACTTGGGCGAAAAAAGTACGACTGAAATGACTTGGTGCCATTTCAGTCGTATCATAGATTAGCATCCGCGCATCAAACCCGCGCATCCGCGCATCAAACCCACGCATCCGAGCTTCAAACCCTGCGCTTCAAACCTTGCGCTTCGCATCAATGCATTCGCGCTTGCCAGATCATCCGCCATGTTGCGCTTGCCAGATTATCCGCTTTCCCGCTTACTTTGTCTTGATGCTGACGGTTACGTCTCTTGCAACGCTGAATGATTTGAAGACTGTATCGTAGACAATATTGTCATTACCGTCATTTTTCGAATTTTTACCCAGCTCGACAGAGTACTTCAAGCTGGCCGACTTGCAAGTAGCGTATGTCTTGTTACCGGATTTGAGATCTGCAAAATCGTTCTTGGTGAAGCGGTAGGATTTCTCTTCGAGGAATTTGACCCACTGCTCTACAGTCGCGGTCTTCATGTTTGTATCATCGATCAGAACGGTGGTTCCATCATCCTGGAATTCAGGAGTGTACTGCAACTTGTAGATTCCACATTTTGCGATCGTCGAATCGGTGGCGCCGAAATTACCGAATGTGACTTGCACGCCGGTGCATTTTGCAGTTGTTTTCGCACTGTCGGTCGGAACACCAATGTAGAAAGGTGAGTTGTAGATCTCTTTGCCCTTAACTGCTGTGGTCATGACATTTCTTACTTTACCGTTCACGTCGCAGAGGACAAAACCCTTGTCGAGTAGTTCCTGACCATTGTTTCTTGTTGTGATCTCTTTATCCTCGATCTTAATCGAATGAGAAGATACGAAAAGAAAGTTCGTAGCCACATAGTATCCGCCGAATGCGAGTGCGGCGATTACAAAAATGGTGGTTAGAAAAGCAGAGAATTTACTCTTCTTCTTCGGCTTTGCCGTTGATACTACATTTGGAATTTCTTGATTGTTTTCAGTTGACATTTTAATACCCTCCATAATGATTCAACTTGGCGCTTTTGTCCTGTTCCTGCGCCGTGACGGAAACTTCATGTTTCTCATTGTAGAATCAATCAAGATTCCTTTAAACAATAAAGAAATTGATTAAAATTTGCTTTTTTCCACCGCGCACAGAGAATAATGAGAACGATTTCATTCCGCGGAACAAAATAAGCCTTGGGCAATAAGACTTGGAACAACATCCGGAAACCTACTTGACAAATGAAATCATGCAGAGTAATCTTACTTCAAATTGAATACGAAAAGCGATGACGAAGAGAAGTAACCTGTTTTATCGCTTCCAGCGAGTGGGGGACGGTGTAAGCCCCATAGAGTGAATACAGGTGAATAACACTTCCGAGCTGCTAAATGAAATGCCGATGGCGGCAGGACGATAGTCGATGCCGAATACGCAGAGTAGTGGAAGCCGTAAGCCGTGCGTTAGTCGGCAGGGTTTGTTGGAACCCGGTAGAGGAGGCTGCTGTAGCAGCAATTCAGGTGGTACCGCGATGAATAGTCGTCCTGAAGCAGAGATGCTTCAGGGCGTTTTTGTTTTCTGAAGTCTTTCTGCAAAAGAACTGTAGGACGGTTCGCCCGGTGGAGGAATCCGTTGGACGCCCGGTAAGAAAGATGGCGCGGCAGAGGCGGCGCACAGAAACGAAATGTGCAAAGGAGAGAAGAAAATGGACATTTTGGATGTAAGAGAAATCTTCAGAAACAGAGAACAGTATCTTGGAAAAGAAGTGACTGTCGGCGGCTGGGTCCGCTCGATCCGTGACTCCAAGACTTTCGGCTTTATCGTACTGCATGACGGTACTTTCTTCGAGCCGATCCAGATCGTGTATCACGATGCGCTCCCGAACTTTGAGAAGATCAGTAAGACCAACGTAGGCGCTGCTCTGATCGTAAAAGGCACTCTGGTGGCCACACCGGAGGCGAAGCAGCCTTTCGAGATCCAGGCAACGGAAGTTGTACTGGAAGGGGACTCCACTTCGGATTATCCGCTGCAGAAGAAGCGTCACAGCATAGAGTACTTAAGAACGATCACACATCTTCGTCCGAGAACGAACCTGTTCCAGGCTGTATTCAGAGTCAGAAGCCTCTGCGCCTATGCGATCCACAAGTTCTTCCAGGAAAGAGATTTCGTATATGTACATACTCCGCTGATCACGGGTTCCGACTGTGAAGGTGCAGGCGAAATGTTCCAGGTCACCACACTGGATCTCAACAACCTGCCGAGAACAGAAGACGGTGCGATCGACTACAGCAAAGATTTCTTCAACAAGCCGACCAACCTCACGGTAAGCGGTCAGCTCAATGGCGAAACTTTTGCCATGGCTTTCAAGAACATCTATACTTTCGGACCGACGTTCCGTGCAGAGAACAGTAACACGACACGTCACGCAGCCGAGTTCTGGATGATCGAACCAGAGATCGCTTTTGCAGATCTTAAAGACGACATGATCCTTGCGGAATCCATGATCAAGTACATCATCAACTACGTTCTGGAGAACGCGCCGGAAGAGATGAAGTTCTTCAACGATTTCGTAGATAAGGGACTGATTGAAAGACTCCAGCATGTGGCTTCTTCCGACTTCGGTCATGTAACCTACACCGAGGCGATCGAGATCCTCGAGAAGAACAACGACAAGTTCGACTACAAGGTATCCTGGGGCTGCGATCTGCAGACCGAGCATGAGCGTTATCTGACAGAAGAAGTCTTCAAAAAGCCTGTCTTCGTTACCGATTATCCGAAGGAGATCAAGGCTTTCTACATGAAGCTGAACGAGGATGAAAAGACCGTTGCCGCGATGGACTGCCTGGTACCGGGAATCGGCGAGATCATCGGCGGTTCCCAGCGTGAAGACGATTATGAGAAGCTCAGCGCACGTATTACAGAGTTGGGCATGAAGCCGGAGGATTACGGTTTCTACATGGATCTTCGTAAATTCGGTTCCGCCCGTCATGCCGGTTTCGGCCTTGGCTTCGAGCGCTGCGTGATGTATCTCACCGGTGTCAGCAACATCCGTGACGTCATCCCGTTCCCGAGAACAGTAAACAACTGCGAACTCTGATCGGGTAGCAATATAGAAAAATGATTAGTAAAAAGGAGTGTTGAAAATGGGTACGATTTATATTCCGGACGGGTACAAGAGCCCGCAAACGATTCGTGAGACAGAAGTCGCGATCAAGGAAGTGAAAGACTATTTTGAGCGGGCGCTCGCAGATGCGCTTAATCTGACACGTGTGTCGGCGCCGCTTTTTGTAAAGCCGGAGTCGGGACTCAATGACAACCTCAACGGTGTGGAGAGACCGGTATCTTTCGGGATCAAGGAGCTGGATGAGAAGCGTGTCGAGATCGTACATTCTCTGGCGAAATGGAAGAGAATGGCACTGAGTAAATACGGTTTCCATCCGGGTGAAGGTCTCTACACGGATATGACGGCGATCCGCCGCGATGAAGAGACAGACAACCTGCACTCGATCTACGTCGACCAGTGGGACTGGGAGAAGATCATTACGAAAGAACAGAGAAATATCGAGACACTGAAAGAAACGGTGTTCCGTATCTACATGGCGATCAAGCAGACGGAGTATTACATCTGCGGCAAGTATCACTTCATGGATCCTTTCCTTCCGAACGAGATTCATTTCATCACGACACAGGAACTCGAAGACATGTATCCGGACAAGACTCCGAAGGAGAGAGAGAACCTCATCACGAAACAGTACGGTGCCGTGTTCCTCATGCAGATCGGTGGCGCGTTGAAATCCGGAAAACCACATGACGGCCGTGCTCCAGACTACGATGACTGGAGCCTTAACGGCGATATCCTCGTATACTATCCTGTACTGGGTGGTTCTCTGGAATTGTCCTCCATGGGTATCCGTGTTGACGAGAATTCCATGGCCAGTCAGTTGAAGATCGCAGGCTGCGAAGAGAGAGCTGAACTCCCGTTCCAGAAAGGCGTGCTGGACTGCACACTTCCGTACACGATCGGAGGCGGTATCGGCCAGTCCCGTATCTGCATGTTCTTCCTGCAGCGCGCACACATCGGTGAAGTCCAGTCTTCCGTATGGCCGGATGACGTAGTCGAAGAAGCGGCCGCTCACGGTGTGAATCTTCTGTGATCGGTAAGACTTCGATAAACCTGAAAACATGAAAAGGAGCTGTCTCAAAACAATGAGGCAGCTCCCTTTAGTACCATAAAAGTGTAATTGTTAGAGAGTAATTAACTCTGACAGTTGCACTTTTTTCTTATAATATGGGGAGTAATTGGCCTGACGTGCAGCCCCTTGGATCAAGCATCCGCAAAAGAAATACCACCAGAATGAATCCAAGGCCAGACAAGTCTATGAATTAGCTTCTAGAGGATTCCTGACCCGTTTCAGGTACGAGCAGATTGCTCTACTGGACAACTTTGCGAATTTCTGTTAAGTTACGTTTGAAAGGCGAGGCAACGTTATTATGGTGGGAAAAAATATGAGAAAGAAATGGATTGTAGTTTTACTCTGCCTGGCAGTTCTTCTGGCGGGTTGTACAGGGACGTCTGATGGCACTACCAAATCGGCTCACACTGATGCTACTACAGGATCAATCCACACGGCTCGCGTCCGTTACTATATGACAGGGCCGGAAGAACTACAGTTTGAAGAAACGGATCCGTATGGATATACCGGGTTGATCATGGATCTCTGCCAGCTTTCAGAGACTAATCTGACATCATTTACAAAATCTCATGACGGAGCAGTAAAATCGTGCAAGATAATCGACATCGATAGCTATACACATAGTGAAAACTTCATCGAACAAACCATGAAGGTTGGCGATGTGTTCTTTGATGAAAACATGAATGTTTGTATTTGCCTTCAAGAGATCACACTTAAAGCTATGTATATTGGTCACATAAACAACATCAGCGAATCGAGAAATCCATCTCTATTCAACGACGAAGAAGCACGGATACACTTTTTTTATTCAATTGGATAAGCACCAGGTTTTTCACATTCCTTTCTTTTCAGCAACGAAGCGGGCGGTTTTGCTGAAGAGATCGCACATTATCTCCACAGAATCCCACATGGCAGGAATAACGGTTCCGGAGTAGGTGGCAAGATATGCCTTCCACTCCTCTTCGGAGAGCCACTTGGGGAGGTATTTGCCGGATTTACCGACACTTACAGAATAATCTGTCAGGATGCCGACTTTAAAAGAAAGCATGCTGAGCAACTGGACACGCACTACTTTGTTTAGCATGTCCTGCGCATAAGTAGGCTCCCCACGCCAAAGCCCTTTTGCCACATTATTGAGACACCACCTCTTCTTTTTGCCGTGTAAAGGAGGCCATGGCAGGGTTATTTTGCATATCCGTTTTCTGCATAATTGAGGAAGAAGATCTTCCCGTCCTTGTCTGTCAGGACTGTAAAGGGGTGCTGTTTTGCTGCATCTTCATCAAAAACTGCAGGAACAGCTTCGTAGCAGAACATACCGTTTTGGATCTCCAAAATGAGATTTGTCTGCTCCGGATTTATGACTTCTTTGATGACTGTCTCGCCGCTCGTGGCATCGATGATCGAGCCTTTGCCATGCTGATAGCTCTCCCGGACGAGCAGGTAACATTCGCCGGTGGCAGAATCAAGAATAGTCGTGGTCATTCCGCTTCCTGCAGAAATGATCTGAAAATCGGAATCACTGAGGACCGAGAAAGTGGAAGGAGTGCTGCCATAGTTTTCGTCTAACATGAGGATCCTTCCGGGAAGACGGACGGGATTTCCCGGTAAATCAGAAATACTGTATGTCTTTGATTTCTTTGTTGCCATATTCAAGAAAGTGATTTCCGTTTCTGTTTTCTGATAGAGGATCGGGTCAAGCGTTGCCATATCTTGAGGCGGAACGGAATAATCTGACAGGATCATGGAATATTCAGCAGGATTAGAAAGATCCGCTTTGAAGACGTTCTTGAAATCTTTTCTGTAGCACTCGATCGCATCCTCGTACCGTGCAAAAAAGAAGTTTTCCTCTTGATTGAAGGAGAGGATCGGGTGCGACGGATCCGAAGTCAGGGAATGGATCGTTTTTCCATCTTTGTCCAAGATCACCCAGTCATTGCCTTGCTGGAAAAGGACTTGATCTTTTGTTGTATATGCATCATATTGGTAGGAACTGAAAGTATCCTTCTTGTATAGAAGTTCACCGTTGATCTTATATACAGTGAGGTTTGAATCCGGATCATTACCTTGGTCGGACGTGCCCATGATCCAGAGATTTCCGGCCAGCTCTTTGTAGTAGAGCCCGTCCGAATCCGAATAAACGACTTCTTTGCCGCTTTTTCCGTCTACGACATATTGGTCAAAACCATAATCATCTTCGTAAACTAAGTAACGGTCTTCTACGATATCACCGAAATAGATTCCGACGTCTTTCGGAGGAAAAGTCTTCAGGGCAAGTTCTTTGGTTGTTACCGATTTCTTCGTATCAAAAGTATAGTCGGTCAGAGAGTTGTCTTTGATCTTATAGAAATGCAGTTTCCCTTCAACGAATTTATAGTCATCGTAAATCAATCCTGTGAAAGAAGAACCGTCATGTGAAATAAAACCGCATTTCCTTGGTGTGTATGTGGAATCTCCTTCGTAGTGTGTGACGATGAAACCATCTTCTTTGATGCGGGATATGCTATGGAAGATCGGGTCACAGACGATCCTGCCGTTCGCATCGAAAAATCCCAGCAGGGAAAGATTCGTTTTGGGAACTTGGGGATTTCCCACGTATCCATATAATTCTCCATAGTCAGATCCTGGGACGAACTCCGTGAGCGGAGCATCGGAAAGACGTGTGAACACCGGTTCCGGAAGTGGCTGTGTTTCTTTTGCCGGCGTGGTTTCAGCCGAAGTGGTATCTTCAGGTGTCGTGTCGGATGGAGTTGTCTCTGAAGATGCATCGGAAGACTCTGTATCAGAAACGGAACTCGATTCGGAGTCGCTTGCGCTCTCTGTAGTAGCTTTCGTTGTGCCGGCCTCAGTGGTGGCCGACGTGGTGGCACGGGTGAGTGCGGCGGTAGTGGACGTGGTTTCCTTGGCACAACCGGTTATAGTGAAGAGCGAGATGACTGTGGCAAGCGCGATACATGCTGCGAGTGTTTTTCTAAATCTTTTCATAACATTGTCCTCCTGATTTCGAATCAATCTTTAGTGGACCCCCGTTATTGTCTTCAGTATAGAAGGGAAAAGACGAAAAGGAGTGACGAATGAGTCATAAAAGAACGATTTATTTGAGCTTCAAAGTATTTGTTTCAGAAAAAACTAAATGCCCTATTTTATAGAAATTGGATATGTACATCACATAGATTCACACATGGAAACTACCGGAACCGCCTACAAGGCGTCTTCACCATCACTTTGTTCTTCAACGGTTATATGATCTACAAATTCATACTCGACCGGATAACCTTTCAAGTGTTCTTTTACCTCTGAAAGATGATCCCTGTTTTCCTCCAACATGACTACAATTATGCAATTTTTCTCATCATTACCGCGAAAACTGGCAATATAATGAATCCAATGATCTTTTTCATCTTTGTGATCCAGGTATGTTTGAAACAGATCTTCACGCATGATCCGATCCAATTCTTCACGCGAATAAACCTTTTTGTTCTTTGGGAATACACCAAAAATATACAGACAGAGACATGTTATAACGATAATCACAAGAAATAGAACTACCAGATATTGTTTTTTCATAACTCCGATCCTCATAAATCATGTCATGAATTAATCTTCATTATTTTTCAATCACGTCTAGCTTAGTTAAGATTATAACACATTAGTTGCAGACGCCCTATCTTAGTCTTCTTCCTGATGTTGGGCTTTGTAGCGGAAAAGCACTTTCCCGTTTTCGTCTTGCATAACGGTAGCTTGGAGATCACTTACGATGTAGCGATCATCGTCATCACTCAGTTCGTACTCATAGCCATACACCGCGTAGCAGAAGTGTCCGTTCACGACCTGCCGTGGAACAATGTATACAGGCGTGGAGGACACCTCTTTCATTTCCCAGATCGTTCTACCTGTCTGTAGCTCGATCAGGGATGCGTTCAGTCCGGAATTCTCGTTCCTTGTGCACTGGAAAAGATATATCATACCGGTGACAGTATCCTGAAGGACCTGATACAGATCCTCGCCTTCATAAATGACATGCATATCCTTTGCATCAAGGATCTTATATGTTCCGGCGGGATTCCATGGATCATAGCACATGTCTTCTTCGGATGGGGACGCCTTGTGGCAGATGATGTATCCTGACGGATGCTGGTAGAAACGATCGTAAGCGCTGCAGTCATATGTGGCTTCGGTATTGATGTTATAAAGGTATTGTCTTCCGAAAGAAGCATAGCTCATGATCGGTTCCAAACCTAGAAGCGGTATACCTGCAATAATACCAGGTTCCCCGTAAAAACGGTCCGCTTCCGGATCGGAATTCATCCCTTTCTGAAGGACAAAGTACGGATCGGTACAGTTTTCGATGACCCTCTTTTCTTTGAATTCTCTATCCATGATCACCAGCGTATCTTCTCGAAGCCCAATGGCGTATTCTCCATATGCGGATACTTTGGACCACTTGTGTTCGGAATTATCCAGTGTAGAAACGATGTGTCCATCACCATCAACGACATCATATCCATCAGTACGGACCATGAGCACCCGGTCGGCTGTGATATGAGAAAAAGTGAAGTAAAAATATGGCAGGCATTTGTTGTCTTTGAAGCTATAGATATTCCAGAATGTTTCCTCTGAATCCATCGACTCTTCATCGCCGTGGTAGAGAAAGGCAGTTCCGAAAATGCGGCAAAGATCGACGCCCTCAGGAAGTGCCAGCTTCGGCTGTGTGCCGTCCAGACGTACGATACCATACATACCGAAGAAGCCATCTATACTAGTGAAAACGACAGTTTGACTGTTTAGACAGCTGAGAATCGGATATGAATCAGGAGTGAATGACAGCCGGAAAGGATCTTCGGTCTTTCTTTCGGAACATCGGTAAGGAGTGACCTTAGTGGTTTTGTCTTCGAAAGAATACAAGTAGATCGTATCTGAGTTGGGATCCAGTATGTTCTCGTTGTACCCATCGTAGATCAGACCGGTGAAGGAAGACCCATCGTGAGAAAGGATTCCATAGTGGTACAGGTGGTACCGGCGAGGTAAATGCGCGTCATCCTCCTCCGAAGATACATCATTCTCGGAGGCATCACTATCCTCGTAGTTTTCTTCTTCCTCTTCGCGAAAAATGAGTTCCGAACAGGCATCTTTATATTTTCCTACAAGGTAATCTCCATTGGGCAGGGTAACACAAGTATCGAAGATCGGGTCGCAGATGAGAACACCCTCATCGTTAAGAAAACCAACCGGATTCGTACCTCCGTAGTAGGAGTCGCTGGTTGTCAGCATATGCCGGGCGAAATAGGGAATCAGTTCTCCGTATTTGTCGGAGGGGATGAAGTCGGTCGTGGTGGTTTCGGAAAACCGTGTATAAACGTTTTCCTCCATGGTGGATGGTTTATAGGAATCCCAGTTTACTTTGACACCAGTGACGGATTCCGAGACAGTTGAAGTCACCGTGGCAGATGAATCCGTATCTGATGATGTGACAGGTGTAGTTACGACCCCTGAAGAAGAGTTGGTGCCTGAAGTATATTTGGTTCCGGAGGATCCTTCTGCTACGCTATTGCAGGCGGGAATACCGGTGGCTAAAGCCAGGACCAATGCCAGAGAGACAGCTTTTTTTTTCATAAAAACTCCTTTCGGAAAGGTGACGGAATTTGTCGACATCGATAGATTTTTTACGGAGTATCCGGTTCTTCATCCCATGGATACCAAGTGTAGTGTTCCTCACCTGTTTCGAAAGAATTCCACAGGAAAAGAATTTGTCCGTCTTTATCGATCACCATACTTGGCGTAGTATCATAACCCAGGTTGTAGATTTTTCCATCATGTATGGTTGTACTATACCCGAGCTGCCGGATATACTCCTCGGCCGGCTTCGTAGTGAAGAAACTTTCACCCGTCGATGGGTCAAGGATCTCCGTCAGTTTGTAGTCCCGATAGGTTTCCTGGTCATCCGAGACAGATCTGGATTTCGTACGCAATCCCAGATATTTCTTCTCTTCCTCAAGCCACCCGATCACTTCGAACCCGTCCGAAGCGGGAATCTCTTTGATCACTTGGAAATCAGGAGTAGAAATCAGCTTCAGAGTTTTGCCTGTATCTACAACGATACTGTGATCGAAACAACCGATAAATTCGTTTGGAAAGGATCTTGATTCCAGAGTGGTGACCTCGTGGAAATCTTCGGGATCCACGAAGATGTACTTATATGTGGATACATCTGTTGCACTATCGTAAGTGTTCCCGATAATGAGCAGAAGGTCAGCTGCCTCGGTCACTTCTACAACATTCATCCCGCCGGTGGAGAAATCCCGGCTTGTCTTTTCATTCTTAAGATTTATTACCGATTCACCGTCTATGGTGGTTGTGTAATTCACGTGGACACGGTTCAGAAGAATCGTTTCGTCATCTTTGGAATCCAAGACATTCAGATACTTATCGAAGGTGATCGTTCGTTCAACATTATACCGGGCATGGCAATAGAGTTTCCCATCATCAAAGTGCCAATACTCGATCTTTCCGTTTCCGATGGGTTCAGTACCTTCTTTAACAGAACCAATCAGATTTCCATTCTGGTCGAACAGATCGTACCCGTCTGAAGACCGAAATAGGATTCGATCCATAGCGGCTTTCTCGAAAGAATAATACTTTCCGGACCAGAGTGTCTTGCCGTTGAAGTCGGTAATCGTGTAGGTGTTCAAAACACCCGTATTCCAAGGATCTTCTCCTTCAGGACATTCTTCCTTGAGCAGCGATCCTGAGAAGACATACTGGTTATTTGATGTCGGGATTATTTTCCCGCTCTTTCCGTCGATGAGTACGGTTTCATTTTCTGCGTACGGGTCATCTGAATCCACCCAATAATTCAGAGTGCAAAGGATGTAGCGTTCCATGATCACGGATTCAAAACGCATGCTGTCAAGACTCTTATTGAATGTGACAAGAAGATCGTAGGATTTTCCTTCTGCACCTGTTTTCGGATCGAAGGGAGTGACGCGGATTCCTTTTTCTGTAAACTTGATAAACTGGATCAAGCCATTTTTCAAGAAAAAATCGTTATATCCAAATCCGGAAAAAACGGAACCGTCATCGGACAGAAAAGCGATATCTTGATAAATGAGATCACTCTTCTTCGAAGCGGGATCATTGGCATCCATATGCTTGATCAGAATACTTCCAACATCTTCCATAGATTTAATCTCATGATATGTATTGAAAAAAGGAGCGCAGATGACGCGTCCGGAGTCGTCTATACATCCGTATGTATTGGTGACATTGGCATTGCGGTTATTATTAGAACCTAGAAAGAAATGCACTTTCCCATAATCCGGAGACGGGATAAATTCATATGTTGGTTTACCGTAGAACCAATTCACGACCTGTTTCTGAAGTGGCTCCATAACCGGGTCATAACTGTCCCAGTGGACTTTCACTCCAGAGGAGGAGCCTTCATCCGGAGCGAAGGTGGAAGAGGGCTCGGTAGTACTTTCTGTCGATTCACTTGTTTCGGCTGTAGTGGATTCAGAAGTTTCGGATTCCGTAGTGCTCTCTGCAGTAGTACTCTCTACTGTAGTACTTTCCGTAGTGCTCTCCGTGGTAGTGCTTTCCGTAGTACTCTCCACTGTCGTGTTCTCCGTGATGGAAGAGGAAGATGTTTCTGTTTCACTTGTTTCGTTTTTATTGCATCCGCTTAAGCAGAACATAGTGAGCACGACAGATGCGGCTAGGAAGAAAGAAATGGATTTGTGGAACTTTTTCATGGCGGATTCCTCCTGTTATCATTTCACCGGAACATATCCTTCCATCTCAGTCAGTTTCTGTCCGTCTTCACTCAGTACCCAGTTATAGAGAATACGCTCCGGACTGTCCTCTTTCGCTTTTTTATTCATAACGACATAGTAAGAAGTACGGAATGGATATTCGCCTTTCTGGATCGTGCTTTTCTCTGGCATTACGCCATCCACTTTGACGATCTTCAATCCGTCTGCCATCTTCATGTTGGTGGCGTAGTAGTAAGGTGTGTAACCGATGGCATCCGCTGAATTATCGAAGGATTTCACTGCTTCGATGAGACCGCCCATGTCGCCGACTACCAACTCTTTCGGAGGTTCCATCATCTTGAGGTCCTTCATGACGGTCTTTTCCATCATGACCTGAGAGCCGGCTTCCTTATTTCTCTGGACCGGAACGATCTTCCTGTCTTCGCCGCCGACTTCTTTCCAGTTTGTGATCTTTCCGGTATAGATCTGCTGGATCTGCTCCGTGGTCAAGGACTCGATCGGGTTGGATGCGTTCACGACAAATACTAATGCTTCCGATGCAAAAGGTTCCATCTCGTATTCGAACTTTTCTTCCTTCATCATGTCGAAGATCGAGTCTGCCGGTTGTGCGCAGATCAGGAGATTGGCTTCTCCACGCATCAGATAACGGAAAGATTCAGTGGTCTTATGGAAGGTCAGCATGCCATCGGCCTGTTCTCTGGAAATGCCAAGAAGTACGGAAGTAATGGCGGTAGCCATAGGTTTTGTGGATGTGGAACCATCCAGGACCGGATAGTTTGCTCTCGTAAATTCGAAAAGCTTGGACGACGTTTCGGTGGTGGTTGCCTCTGTAGTCGTCTCTTCCGTCGTTGTGGTGGTTGCTTCTGTAGTCGTAGTTGCTTCCGTAGTCGTAGTTGCTTCCGTAGTCGTAGTTGCTTCCGTTGTGGTCGTGGCCTCAGTGGCCGACGTGGTGGCGCTGGTAGGCGCGGTGGTCGTGGAAGTGGTTTCCTTCGCGCAACCGGTCATGGTGAAGAGCGAGATGGCTGTGGTAACAGCGATACAAGCTGCGAGAGTTTTTCTGAATCTTTTCATAACATAATCCTCAACTTTCTTAAGCCCAAAGGCTTTTGGCACATTTATATTTCCAGGCTCTTTGCATGTAAATAACGCAATCTCACGAAACGGGGGGATGGAAATGAGACCGGATACTCCTCGGCAAAGAGACGGATTTTCAGATAATGGATAAAATAGAAATGGATACTATATATGCTTCTGAAAGCATATTGCGGTGAGTTCTTTTTGCTTCTGTTTTATACGTCGACACACATGACGTATAGTCGTTTGCCATCCTCGACATAAGTCAAGTCCTCCTAATGCCATATCTAGCCTTAGCCGAACCCCGTTGTTGTCTTCAGTATAAAATGCAGAAGGCGGAATGGAATGACAAATCCGTCATAAAAGAATGATTTTTTTGATTCTCAAAGAATTATTTCAAAAAAGCCCGTAAAGCCCTTATCCTCGGAAGTGCATCAGAATGCGCAGCAGAGTATTTACTGCGAGCTGGGCAAGGACATAGAACTCGAGATAACTTATGGCCAGCATGTTAAATGTGGCGTTATCCGAAAGGGCCAGATCCTGCTTGATGGAAACGAAATGAGCGATACCCATGACCACGAATGCGACGAAGATCAAGGTGAATGCGCCTCGCGAACCAAGAAGCACGGAAATGAAGATCAACACATCAGCGAAACACAGGTAGATCGAGGACATGGAGACGGTATCCAGCGCACGAAGAAACGAGAGTTTCCGGTTGACCAGCCGTGAAGTCAGCGTAAAACAACCGGCCAGGATCAGAACGCAGACCCAGAGGATCACGGAAAAGACAAGTAAAGAAATATACGGATGCGCGGCAATAAGATCCACCCTACCGAAAACAAGAGAAATCAGCATGCCGAGGAACGGAGAGTCCGTATGGGAAGTGAAGACGACCATCGTGGATGTCAGCAGAGCGAAAAGACTGTTGACCAGGATCATCTTTGGGATCGGAACGACCTGGGAACGGTTCTGGATCGTTGTTACCGGATGCCAGATATACGAGAAGACCGGTCGAAGCAACTTGGAAAGAGACGGAAAGATCGAGCGTGTTTTCGTAATGAATGCGGAGAATGTAGGTGTCTTCTTGGAAGATTCATTCCATACTTGCTGTTCCTTCTGCTTTTTCTGCTTCTTCTCCGTGCGTTCTGCATGGGCAGATGTGGAAGAAGTTCCCGTGGCATTTCCGGAAGAAGTGCCATGCGTGTATGCACCGGTGGAAGAGGCTCCGGAAGTGTACGAGGTGGATCCTGCATGGTTACTGCCCGATTCGGCTGAACCGGTCTGGGTATGCGATGCGTTCGTGCGGCAGTTACACCGCTCGCCCGGCGCGAGTACACGCCCACAATAGAAACAGGTTTTTGCCATGATCGATCCGTCCTTTCTTTCGAGATATGCGAGGTTCGTCACCACCGGACGATCTGCCCGGTATTCCGATCCGCGTTCCTCCCAAAGTCAAAAAGCTTTGCTTTGCGAGGTATGGCACTTTATGTATAATACGAGATATATGTTATCAATTTATGTCAAATAGAAGATATTTTGCCAAAATTACGACGCAAAATTTCATAAAGGGGCAGAGAACGTGCGCGAGAAGGATGCCGGTCAAGCGGCAAAAGAACTGAAAAACCTGGATCGTAAGGGATCAGGTGAGAAGAAGGACTACGGTTGCAAGCCGAGTTTTTTCTGGTACAACGTTTTCGGTTCATGGATCGTATTGAATCTGGCACGTCTTGTTTTCGGCGTAAAGATACGGACAGACAAGAAGATCAAGGACATGAAAGGCCCGCTGATCATTGTCGGAAACCATCCATCCTATATCGATCCGATCATTCTGGGTATGACGGTATATGGAAGACAGGTAAACTTCGTAGCCGGAAATTTCCTGTTCCGCAACAAGATCTTCGGACACATCATTACGAAGGGCGGATGCATCCCGAAAGCCCAGTACAGAAACGATATGCGCACAGTACGTGCCATGATGCGTGTTCTGTCCCGTGGCGGCGTGCTGGGTATTTTTCCCGAGGCGACACGTATGGTGGCCGGTCATTCGATCCCATTCGATAATGCACTGGCGAATCTCATTAAGAAGACCGGAGCAGGGATCGCTTTCCTAAGGACGCATGGCGCCTATATGACCTGGCCCCGATGGAGTGAGAATTCCTGGCGCAGAGGCCGGATCACGGCAGAGTATGTGGGAGTGATCTCCTCAGAAGAAGTATCGAAGATGTCTGTCGAAGAGATCCACCAGGCGATGCTCAGGCAGATGGAATACGATGAGTATGCATATTTCCGCGAACACCCGCAAGTTTTTAAGTCCAAGGCTCCGGCTTCCGGAGTGCAGAATGTTGCCAATATCTGTCCACGTTGCGAGACGTTCAATTCGACAGAAGTGGAGAAAGATGGACATACGCTTTGCTGCCGTGTCTGTGGAAATCGTGTGGTAATGGATAAATATGGTTTCTTCTCGCCCGCAGCTGCTGAGGATAAGTTTTTCCCGGATCTGAATCAATGGGTAAAGTGGGAGAAGACGATATACGAGCGCGAAGCAGCCAAACCAGGGTACAGTCTCACTGAGAAGGTCGAGCTTCTCCAGCCCTTAGGCGAGTACCAGCATGCGAAAGTCGGGTTCGGAATGATCACGATCCAGGATGGAGTCGCTTCATTCGTAGGCCGGGCCTGCCTGCCGGAAGAAGGGATCGTGTATAAGAAAGGAAAGCCCATCCGTGAACATCGCGACCGCGAGGAAACTTTCAAGAGAGAGAAGGCTCTTGAGGCACAGAGTTCCTGGGGCACTCCTGTCGAGAAGTCCTTTCCTATCAAGAACATGAAAGGCGTCCTTTACGATTTCGGCCTGTACTTCGAGCTTTTCGAAGCGAACGGTCAGGTCAACCGCTTCGTTCCCGAGAATCCGCAACGCATTTACGAGATCTACAGCATCATGATGGCTATGAAACAGATGCCCGGGAAGGATCAGGAGAGCTCCTGAAGATATTTGCTCGACTGGTCATAGAATAGCGCTGCCGCTTCCGAAGGAGTCTTGGCCCCTTCACGGACAGAAGAAATAGTGTCATAGCACAATTGTCGAATCCTTTCATCTGCTGGTTATCTTAGGTAGAATGAGCTCTGGAGGTGTATTCAGCAAAGATACTCCAAGATCTTCCCCACATTCTCGTCTGAATATTCGATCTCGGAGGAGAACATGCGGGCGAGTTCCACCTGATCTTCCAAAGTGAAGGTGTTGTGTTCGTGAAAGTGAGCGGCGCCAAGGAAGAAAAGGATCCGGGTAGCGGTGATGGCGAAGCGGACGCGCGCATCTATTTCAAACGCGATATCTTCATATTCCTCGTCCAGGCCGCCGGCTAAGTGACGGTACAGGAAATACCATAGAAGCATACGGTATTCCGTCTGCCGCCCGGAAGAACGCATGTGGTCTTTGAAGGCAGATATATCCGGATTGGTGAGCGGTTTCCGGAGACTATCCAATACTTTTCCCCAGGAAGGGTCGAGGCGCTCGAGAGTCATAAGAAAATCAGCGAAATCTTGTATACCGGGTGCAGAAAGCAAGGGAGCGCCCTGCACGTTGCCGGTCTTTTTGCCTAGGAAAGGAGCGCAAGAAAGCTTTGTAAAGATCTCTTCTAGTGAATGTGCGGGATCAAAGACGATGTTGAACAGCCCGTCGCGCCAGGTGAAAAATGCCTGCTCAACAGGTGTGCAGGAGGATTCTTCTGAATCCTGGCTTACCAGGTGGACCGGCTGTTTCCGAAGAAGAAGGATCCTGGCAGCTTCTTCGCAGCAGAGTCCCAGACCGACCTCGATCCGGTCGGAATAAAAGTTCCGGAACCGTGGGTGGTCGCGGCAGATATCGCAAAGAGAGTCCTCTCCCAGGCCCAGGATCAGCTCGCACAAGTTCTTCTCATTCAGAAATGGGCAGCGCTCGTCCTGGCCGAGAATGAAATGGGCGCAAAAATCGTCTTCACCGGAATCCTCGGACGGGATGTAGATGAAGTCACGAAGTTTGTCGCCGAGTGGACCGGTCACGGATGTAAAGCGCGAAAGGGATGCGTCATCGATATCGATCTCCCAGCCGATGCAGCAGCTGTGACGGCATCGGTCAGCGATGCAGTGAAAGTCTTCCGCATAGTCCGCGTAATAGATTTTCCCGGCAAAAGAACTCATAGATCCCTCCTTGCAACAATCTAAATGTATCGCGTCCGGAAAATTTATGCAACACATCCGGAAGAGGCGAAGACGGCCCCGCAGTCAATTGACTGATCCTCTTAGAACAAGATTTTTACATAAACCGGTCGAAAATATACGGACGGAGAGGTCTCGAAACAGTGAGGCGCCTCCGTCTTCTGCTTGGAAATGCCCTAAGACAAAAATATGTACATAAAAGCAGAAAGCAAATTGAAACGTCGGGGAAATGTTTGTATAATAGAAAGGCTTGGACAACAAGTAATTTTCGTATAGGAGTGTGAACATTATGGCAATGGTTCAGAAGAAGAATGTCGAAGACTTGAACGTTTCCGGCAAAAGAGTAATCGTTCGTGTGGACTTTAACGTACCGCTCGACAAGAAAACAGGTGAAATCACAGACGATAAGAGAATCAAGGGAGCTCTCCCGACGATCAAATATCTCGTAGACAATAACGCTAAGGTGATCCTGGTTTCCCACCTGGGTCGTCCGAAGAATGGACCAGAGCCGGCATTCTCCATGAAGCCAGCTGCAGATCGTCTGGCTGAGTTGCTCGGTAAGCCGGTTACACTGGCTGCTGATGTTATCGGCGAAGACGCAAAGGCGAAGGCTGCTGCTCTCAAAGAGGGCGAGATCCTGATGCTCGAGAATGTCCGTTTCCATAAGGAAGAGACAAAGAATGATCCGAAGTTCGCAGCAGAGCTTGCTTCCATGGCCGACCTTTATGTCAACGATGCTTTCGGTACAGCTCACCGTGCTCACGCTTCTACAGCCGGTCTGGCAAACTTCCTGCCGTCTGCTTCCGGTTACCTGATCGAGAAAGAGATCAAGTTCATCGGTGGCGCTCTGGCTAACCCGGCCCGTCCGTTCGTAGCTATCCTCGGTGGTGCGAAAGTTTCCGATAAGATCGGTGTAATCACGAACCTGATGGATAAGGCTGATACGATCATCATCGGTGGTGGTATGGCTTATACATTTATCGCTGCTCAGGGCGGTACGATCGGTAACTCCCTCTTCGAGGCAGACAAAGTTGATCTGGCTAAAGAGTTGCTGGCTAAGGCTCAGGAGAAGGGCGTGAAGCTCCTCCTGCCGGAAGATACAGTTGTTGCTGACAACTTCGCAGCAGATGCGAACAGCAAGGTCGTTCCTACCATGGAGATCCCGGATGGTTGGGAAGGTCTCGATATCGGACCGAAGACCATCGAGAAGTTCTCTGCTGAGATCAAGGCTGCTAAGACCGTTATCTGGAATGGTCCTGCCGGCGTATTCGAGTTCGAGAAGTTTGCTGTTGGTACGAAGGCTCTGGCTCAGGCAATCGCCGAGTCTGATGCAATCTCCATCATCGGTGG
>Ga0247611_10004667_pt1 | contig 18787 bp, 16 predicted proteins | sample 177DNAGHGhighgp2_FD_192422 | JGI IMG/M metagenome (GOLD analysis project Ga0247611, IMG submission 192422) | Sheep rumen microbial communities from Palmerston North, Manawatu-Wanganui, New Zealand - 1770 DNA GHGhigh gp2 | ecosystem: Host-associated > Mammals > Digestive system > Stomach > Rumen... | reverse complement strand
CGGCACAGGCGTGGACGTTACCGTTGCCGCAGGCGTCGGAGTCGGCGTTTGTGAAGTCTCGGCACCGGGTGTCGGAGTTGCAGATACCGACGGACTCGGAGTAGGTGTCGGAGTCAGCGTCTGCGTAGGTGTAGGCGTATCAGAAGGCTTGTAGTCCTTCGAGCCGCCGGCACGCATCGGGTAGAGCGAACCGTTGAACTGGTGATATCTGTCGTTGATCTCGGCGTCGGTGCACATGAACCAGATGCCGGGGTGGTCGCTGTAACCTTCCGTTGCATCGCAGTGATACCATTCGCCGTTGAGCTTAACGAGGAGCCAGTAGTGGATGTTGCCGTTATATCTCGGATAACGGTCGACTCTCATGTTCGGAATGCCCGCCTCGTCGAGAAGCATCTTGCAGCATGCGTAGTAAACGTAGCAGTCGCCGTTATGCTTGGTGAAGCCTCTGTATGCGGCATTCTCGTAAGTACGGGTTCCGCTCAGGAGTCTGAACCACAGAGTATTGTGTACCCAGTTAAATATGTTCCTTGCCGTCTCGACATCGTTGCTGCCATAAAGGTTCTTCATGACCTTTCTGGCGAGTGCATAAGGATCGCCGTCACCTACATCGTAAGTAGCGCTGTCGTCCTTGTTGTTGCCGGTCTCGTTCTTGGCTTCCTCGGGCATCTTGATGGTGAGCGTCGTCTCAGCTTTTCCGATATTTCCGGCCTTGTCGACAGCCATGTATATGAGAGGATAGGTTCCGGCCTTTGTAAAGTCGACCTGTGAATCGTCGATCTTGAGAACAGGCTCGGGATCGTAGTCGTCGGTAACCGTTACCCCCGTGAAATAATCGAGCGAGTCGGGGTTGCCCTCGAGAGTGAGCTCGTGAAGTCCGGTGATTACCGGAGGCGTCGTGTCATTGATGATGGTGAACGGCACCTTGATGACGGTGCTGTTGCCATATACATCCGTTACGAGGATAGACACGTCGTATGTGCCGCTGTCCGTGAACTTGGGCGCACCTTCCTGATACTCGATCTTGGCGATGCCGGACAGATCGGAGAGGTTGGTAACGCACTCGGATGCCTCAGGCATCTTCCAGTTACTGTAGACCGTCATGGGAACGGCCTCTCCCGTCGGAGGCGTGTGGTCTTCAATCCTTACGACGACATCAGCTTCATTACGTCCGTAACGGATCTTGAGCTGATATACCGCAGGGATCTTCGTGTCGATGCCCGAGATGTCTGTCATGAACTCGGCTCCGACCGGAACGTCATCGAAGAACGCCTCAAGTGTTATCGGGGTGCCGGCCTCGATAATTACGTCATTTTTGACTGCTGCTTCATTGCCGTCATTAAAGAACACACATGCTGCCACGGCGATCAGTACGACAAGGCAGATGCTGGCGCAAAGAAGCATGATCTTCATCTTCTTTTCCATTTTTTTGTTTCCTTTTCCTACAAATTCCCCAAATGTATTAGTACCCATATTATCACTCATTATAAGGGAAGCCCGATAAGATTTTCCCGGAATAAACATTGATGTATTTCTGAACCGACGTGGTTGATCTCTCGGGATATTCATCCTTCGCGAAATTGTGATCGGTCGGAGCGTTCTTGATCTCCGCATCGGTCATCATGAAGCAGAAATATCCCTTGGGCGTATAGTCGTTGAAGTACTTCTGCGCGTCGCAATGGTACCACTCGCCGTTAAGCTTGACCAGCGCCCAGTAATGGAAGTTGTCCCATGAGTTCTTGCGTTCTCTGACAACGCAGATATTCTCGATTCCCTCCACGTCGAGCATGGCCTTGCATACCGACCATGTTCCGTAGCAGGAAGAATATCTCTTGGTAAATGTGTTGATGGCTGCGACTGCCCAGTTCTCGTAAGAAGGCGTACGCAGGATGAAAGCGATGTTCTTGTGTACCCAGTAGAAGATCTTCATCGCCTTCTCGACATCAGTGTCATCCTCGTCCAGGATCTGTGCATTGATCTCTCTTGCCATCCTGTAAGCGTCCTCAACGTAAGCCTGTGTAACTTCGGAAGACTGTCCGGCATTAGCGATCGGGATGACGTGTACGTAAACGGTGATCTCAGTCGTGTTTCCGACATCGTCCGTTGCCCTGTAGACCAGCGGATAGTCGCCTACGATGCTGAGGTTGACCTTTGAATTGTCGATCGTGAGCTCAGGATTCTCGGCATAATTGTCGGTAACCATTATGCCTTCCCTGTAGGAGATTGTTTCCGTGCCGACTATAACGTCCATATCGTGCGGTCCGTAGATGGCGGGGCCCTCGTTGTCCTCAATGACATTGAAAGGAACGCCTACAACGGAGGAGTTTCCGTTTGAGTCGGTAAGCTTTACGCCTACCTCATATTTGCCGCCTTTCGAAAGGTCCGGCGTGCCGCCGTCGTAAGTGCATGTAACGGCAGTCATGTCGAAGATGTCCGTTACGAGCGACTCGGGTGCGGGTGCCTCCCCCGTATACATTGCGACCGGAACGGGCTTTCCCGTGGGAGCCGTGCGGTCTACGACGTTAAGGATCGAATGAACGACATGTCCGCCGCAGTCGATCGCGATGTCGTAGGATGCGAGCATGCCGGGATCGATGAGGTCAACATTGGTGATGAATCTGGTGTTCGGCGGTATCTTCATAAAAAAGCAATCGAGCGTGATCGGATGACCATACTCGATGCTGACTTCTGAAAGACATGAATGATCTATGTATGCGATGGTGTCGGTATAGAAGTAGTAAGCTGCGTATGCGCCAACGAAGCCGCCTGCGATTAGCGGAAGCACCACTATTCCCAGGAACTTCAGTATGCTGAATCTTTTCTTCTTTCCTACTTTCTTACCGCTCATTTAGCACTCGCCAGTACTTGTTTTTCGCTTTTTATCAATCGTCTGATCTTGTTATGAAATTGTCTTTATCAGATTCCGAAATACATGATCTGATTTACGACGTTGTTCTCGTCAAGGCCGAACCAGAGCTGTGAGCTTCCCTTCTCGTAAACGACAACTGCCTCGGAAGAGATGGAAGGCTCGCCGTATACCGCCTTGACCTGATCGAGAGTGTTTCCGATGTAAACGCCCTCTGCAGTCGTAACCGTATCGTCAAGGATCTGGATCGTGTAGATCGAATCCGCACCGGGATAAAGCTCTACCCAGAAAGAACCGCCCTTGAACTCATAGTGGCTTGCAAGGCCCTGACCTGCGCAGGAAGCCTGCTGGAATACGTCATAATCGTCAGGCAGCTGGGATTCATCCAGGACCGTGTTGACGACGAAATTAAAACCGCTGTATGTGAAAACAAAGTTCTCAGACTCTGCGTTGGGGTCGACGTACGCGCTGGGCGCCGTGGCAACCATGCTGCTCTGGCTCTGTGTTGAGATTATATTGATGTCGGAAGAAACAGGCTCCGGCTCATTGGAGCAGGCAGCAACGCTCATTCCGGCTACGCTGAGGCTCAAGATAAGAGCTGCAACTTTGGTAAAATTCATATTTCGAACATCCTCCATAGTTATACGTGTAAACAACTAGAATATAATACACCAAGCATATAACTCGGGTACGACAAAAATGAGTGAAAATGCCCGTATTTTTTACTGGAAAATGCCTAATTATATTATTAAAGAGATTTTGAGGCTTTTATGGGGTCTTAGAGCAGCTTTTGAATGTATGCCAAAAGTTCTCAGTTCTCGATCGCGTTCGCGCCGTAGCTCTTGAGCTCGCCGTACTGCTCGATCTCGCGGAGCTGGTCGTCACGCATGAAGTTGTAGAACTCGATGTCCTTCTCGTACTCGGCAGCGACGGCGGGCACTTCGCGATAGTCCGTGAGGTCGTAATTGTCGACCAGATACTTCCCGAAATACGTACTGAGTTTCTCGGCGCCGTAGATGTTCAGATGGACGCCGGCGTCGTATGTGTCGACGCTCATGTCAAGGCCAATCTCTTCCTTGTAGTTGCAGAAATTGATGTAAGTGAGGCCGTACTGCGCAGCGTAGTTCTCGACGTTCTCGTCCCACTTCTCGTACCAGCCGTAGTCGATCGGCGCCCTTACGAGGATGAGCTCTATGCCGTTCTCTTCGCAGAGCACGCGGATCTTGTCGAGATAGGACATGGCATTGTCGCCGAAGCGGTAATTCAGGAGCGGTTTTGCCGGCGGGAGCTTGCCCATCGGCTTGACGTCGCAGCGCATATAGTAGCCGTTGTGCGAGGTTATGTCTTTCGAGAACACATGCTTAAAATCGGTCTTCGTGAGCTCGCTCCACCTGTCGTGATAGCGCAGGATCGGGAACACATAGGATGCGAAAGTCTCGTCCTTCGTCATTGAGGAATTGATCGCGTCGACCTTGTCTTTGGACCAGCGCATTCCGTCCAGTGTCATGCGGTTGTAGGCCTCGTTGCGCGGAACATCGTGCTGGAGGTTGTGGACCGACAGGACGACGACCTTGGGCGTCTCGGTCCTGAGAACGTCCTTCAGAAGATAGTAGGACTGGTTGATGTACTGCTCGCCCGAACCTCTGATGTAGGCGGAGATGCCGTATTCCTCATACATCTTGACAGGCGAATAGCTCTCGTACGCGTCGCAGTCGCCGAAAATGATGACATCATGCGGGACCTTCTCCTTGTAATACTCTTCGGTAAAGGAGCCCTCTATGACGCCTACCTGATACTTGGGCATGAAGAGCCTTTGGACGAACCAGAGGATGGCAAAAGAGAGCGCCAGCAAAACCAGCGCCGTGATGATCTTTTTTGCGGTCTTGGATCCTTCTTTCGGACTTCCTGCCATTACATTGCCTTCTTAAGGCGGCGGAAGTCTCCCAATGCCTTCCAGCCGATCTTAACGATCTTCTTGATATTGATGGAGTTGGTGCCGCCCTGGCGCGGTCTGAACGTGACCTCACGGAATGTGCACTCCTCACCGTAATGAACGAAATAAGTGGTCATCATGATGTTAGGCAGGTTGTAATCCTTGTCGAGCTTGGGCAGATACTTGGCAACTGTCTTGGCGTCCATGAGACGGAAAGGCGCGTTCGCATCCGGTACCTTGACGTGGAAATAGCACTTAAGGAGGAAGCATACGACCTTCTCAACGAAAGCCCTGGACTTGCCGTCGCCTCTTACGGCCCTGTGCCCGAAAATGGCCCTGTAGCCTTTCCGCATCTGCCAGAAACCGTCGAACTCAGAAGGAAGCGTCTGTCCGTCGGAGTCGGTCTGGAAGATATAGTCGGCGCCCTGCTTGATGGCATAGTCGTAAAGCGCGATGACCTTGGGTCCGTGCTGCTTGCCCGTGTCGGATAAGATCTCGAGCTGGGGATGATCCTTCTTGAAATCCTCGAGGAGATCATGCGTTCTGTCTACGCTTCCGCTGTCTGCGATCACGAGCCTTGACGCGGGATCCTTGCCTTCAAGGATCGGATACCAGGACGTGACTACATCAAGGATGTTTTCCTCTTCGTTGTATGCGGGCATAACGATATAAAGTATATCCATGGGTTACTCCTCCGGGATGTTTTTCTTCTCACTTACTATGTAGCGCGGACGTTGTTTGGTCTCGAGATAGATCTTGCCGATGTATTCGCCGATGACGCCCAAGCTGATCATCTGTATGCCTGAGACAAAGCACAGTATACACGTGGTCGATGCCCAACCGTCAACGACATATCCCGAGATGAATGAGACCAATACGTAGATAATACCGATAAAACTCAAAAAAGCCACAATAAGACCCAGCAAAGTTATGATCCTGAGCGGCCTTACCGAGAACGATGTGACTCCGTCGATCGCGAGCGCGGTCATTTTCGAGAGCGGATAATGAGTCTTCCCCGCTTCCCTCTCGGCTCTTGAATAGTAGACGACAGACTGCTTAAACCCGAGCTGCGGGATGATGCCTCTCAGGAAGAGATTGACCTCTCCGTATCCTTCCAGCGCATCAAGCACCCTCGCGCTCATGAGCCTGTAATCGGCATGGTCGGGAATGATGTCGACGCCCATACCCTTAAGGAATCTGTAATATGACCTTGCCGAAGACCTCTTGAACCACGAGTCCGTAGACCTGTCGTTCCTGACTCCGTAAACGATCTCATTACCCTTGGCATACTCGTCGACCATCTGCCCTATGGCATTGATGTCGTCCTGCCCGTCGCAGTCCATCGAGATCGTGATGTCGGCGTGTTTCTTGGCTTCCATGAGTCCCGCAACGAGCGCATTCTGATGCCCCCTGTTGCGCGAAAGGGAGATTGCCGCATAACGCTCATCCTCTTCACAGAGCGAAGTCAGGATGTCCCACGTCGTATCCTTGCTGCCGTCATTGACAAACATGACGCGGCTGTTGCCTGCGATCTTGCCTGCCGAAACAAGCTCATCGAGCTTAGCCTTGAACTTGCCGCTCGTAAGCGGCAGGACCTGCTCTTCGTTATAGCACGGAATGACAAGATAGAGTACAGGCGTCACGTTATGCTCCCCTAGTTTTTCTTATTTAAGAATTATAACAAACTTGCGAGAAACTTGCTTGCAAGGGATTCGAGCTGTTTGGGTATATCGCGAGCATAGCGAGCGGATATAACAAACTTGCGAGAAACTTGCTTGCCGAAGTGAGTTTGGACAGAACTGAGCTCACTCATCCTTAAACGTGTGGTTCTTGTAATCGATCCTGCTCTGCACAGACTTGGTGGCGCTCTCGGGGAACTTGTCCTGCTTGAACTGGAAGCCGTTCCAGCCGCCCTGCCAGAAGTCTAAAAGTTCCTTTGTCGTGTACATGAAGAAATAACTGTCGTAGCCCTCGCGCCAGGTTGCGTCGCAGTGATACCACTGGCCGTCCAACTTCACGTAATTCCAGAAGTGCGTGGCGGTCTCGTACGGGTATCTCTCGATGATCATGTTTTCGATGCCGGCGACGTCCAGGAGCGCCTTCACCGCATAGGCGGTCGAAAAACAGTTGCCTGTGCGGGTCTTGAACGCGTTGTAGGCGGCCTCGGTCCACGAATTGCTGTATGTCCTTAAGATGAAGTGAATGTTGTAGCGGCACCACCAGACGATCTGGAGCGCGATCTCCTCCTCGGTCATGCCGGGCTCGGTGATCTCGTCAAGGATCTCTTTCGCGGCCGCATAAACAACTTCGGGTTCGACATATCCCTCGGGCTTTTTTTCGACCTTTATGCTGACAGTCTCGCTCGCCTCGTTACCCGAAAAATCCCTCGCCGTGTAAACAACTTCGTATGTACCTTCCTCAGTGAGGATGACATTGTCGGTGTTGATCTCGAGAGACGGAGCGGTATCGTAATCGTCGGTGACACTGATGCCGTTCCTGTAGGACACCGTGTCGCCGATGTAGTACTGAAGGTCCTGCGCGCCTTTGATCACGGGTGCCGAGGAGTCTTTGGTCACCTCGAAAGGAACACCCACGACGGTCTCGTTTCCGCATCCGTCAGTGAGCAGCGCGGAGACGATGAAGCTTCCTCCGGACGACATATCGGGCACGTCTTTCCAGGTGACCGTGACGTCAGTTATGTCTTCTATCCCCGTCACGCAACCGGCCGCGTCAGGCAGTGCATCACAAGCAAAGATGCTCTGCGCTATCCCCGTTCCGGCAGGCGGCACCGTGTCCGCGATTATCAGTTTGCAGGCGTTGTTCTTCCCGTAGATGCTGATGTTGAAATTGATGGTCTGCGGCAGGGCTGTATTCACGGAATCAAAATCCAGATTGCTCGAAACAAGTCCCGGTATCGCCGGCTCCTGCTCGAAAAACATGCTCAGTTCAGGCTTTGCCGACCCCGCCTCTATCGTGACTTCATTTTTCAGAAGTCCGTTCTCGTCCTTGAAGAAAAGATATCCCCTGACGCCGGCTAGTATGACGAGCAATGCCGTGACCGCTATCATGAGCAGCTTAATGAAATTGTACGAAGGTGCGGCCGTCTTCTGAACAGGTTTCTTCGCGTTTGCGGGCGCCTGTCTTTGCTGTGACCGGTCAGTTCTTTGAGCCGGACGTTGAGACGCTCTCTGCACTTGTTGCGTTCTCTGACCCTGCTGCCGGGACATCATCTGCGATGTTCTTTGCGGCTGCTGAGGACCTCTTTGCATTTGCCTTTGAGACGCATTCTGCTGAACGGCGTTACCGGTAGTCCTGCCGGCCGCGGATGAGCCGGCATTCCGCTGGCGTGGCATCTGTTCCTGGCCGTTCTGAGTCTTCTTCATATCAATTCTTAATCTTGTGTCCGCTGTAACTTATCCTGCTCTGGACAGATTCCGTCGCTGACTCGGGATAACTGTCCTCAGGGAAATTATACCCGTTCCAGCCGTTATGCCAAAAATTCTTCAGTTCCTTGGTCGTGTACATGAAGAAATAACTGTCGTAACCGATCCTCGGCGTAGAGTCGCAGTGGTACCACTGTCCGTCGATGTTGATGTAGTTCCAGTAGTGCGGATTGTGTATGTAAGGATCTCTTACGATGATCATGTTCTCGATGCCCGCGACGTCGAAAAGAGCCTTCGCGCACATCGCGTAGTTGTAGCAGTTGCCGTTGCGCTTGACGAGCGCGTCGTAGGCGGCTCTTGTCCATGATGAGTCGTCGCTGTTCGAGATATAGTAGACGTTGTATCTTACCCACCACGTGATCTGGAGAGCCTTTTCCATGTCGGTCATGTCCTCGTCCGTGATCTTGTCCAGGATCTTTTTCGCTTCTTCGTATACAACCTCAGGCTCGACATATGTCGACGGTTTCTTGTGCAGCGTGAGACTGATGTCCACTTCTGACACGTTGCCGGTGAAGTCGGTCGCTCTGTAGGTGACCACGTATGTGCCGGGCTCGTCCATGTCGACCTGGCTCGTATCGATCTCGAGCGTCGGGTTCTTGTCGATGTCGTCCGTGACGGTGACGTTCTCCCTGTATTTTATAGGATCGCCGATGTATGTCTCGATGTCTTCGCATCCTTCGATGACCGGTGCGATGCTGTCCCTGGTTACCTTGAAAGGAACATCCACGATAGTTGTGTTTCCCGACGAATCGGTGATCTTCGCCTTTGCCGTGAGGTTGCCGCCCATAGTGATGTCCGGCAGGTAATCCCATTCGACGGTAACGTCGTTCAGGTCAAAGATATTCGTGATGCACTCCTCGACCGGCGGGATCTCATCGACCGAGAACATGCTCTGCGGGATACCTTCCGCGACGGGCGCCGTGGTATCCACGATCTCGAGCACGCACGGGAAGTTCGTGCCGTACATCCTGACCGTGAATCTTATCGTCTGGGGTATGGTGTAATTGACAGTCGAGAAATCGAGATTGCACGACACGTAATCAGGGAACCTCGGTTCACCGGTGATATACATTCCGACATCAGCGGTCGAACCCGCCTCTATCGTGTGCTCGCGGACGAGCATCTCGGTGTCTTCGTTGTAGATGGTATAGGCGCCGACCGCAACGATCGAGACGAGTATCTCCAAAAGCAGGATAACCAGCAGAGGCGTCGTAAACTTCGCCTTTCTCTTTATGCCGTATGACGCGGCTTCCTTTCTCGTCTTTCTGTAGCGTTTGGAAGATGGCTTCTCGCTCTTCGGTGTGCTTTCACGCTTAGGTGCACGTTCACTCTTTGGCTCACGTCCCCGCCGCGGTCTGCTCTCACTTTCAGATGTGCGTGAGGATCCAACAGAGCGCTGCGGCTGGCGCACTCTCTGAGGCTCACGAGCTCTCTGAGTATCGTTTTCGAAATGGGGTTCGCGGATGGTTCCGGGAGCTTTTCTTACCTGTCTGGGACTGCCCGCGTGAGTGGCAAGTTGTCTTTTCTGAGCTTCTCTTTCAAGCGCGGCTTCGTGCTCCACCGCTTTAAAAACTGCGGCGTCAGCAGACCTTACTTTCGCTCTCTCGCGTCCCTTTTGAGGGAACTCCGCGTGTGACATTTCCGAGCCCTTTCATCGTTCCGGGTAGTTGCCGGTGAAGCAGGCATCGCAATATCTGAAATCATCGCCGCCCAGCATCACATCAAGATCAGAGGGTTCAAGATAACCCAGTGAATCAGCGCCTATTATGCCACAAATCTCGGGGATTGTGTGACTGCAGGCGATAAGATACTCCTCGTCAGGCACGTCCGTTCCGTAATAGCACGGATGCATAAACGGCGGCGAACTGATCCTTACATGGACCTCAGTGGCTCCCGCGCTCCTCAGCATGTTTACCTGATTGGCGATCGTGTTTCCTCTGACGATCGAGTCGTCAATTATAACTACTCTCTTGCCGCGGACGACGGAAGAGATGGGGTTGAGCTTGATCTTGACGGCCTGTTTGCGCTGCTCCTGAGAGGGCTTTATGAAGGTCCTTCCGACGTAGGAATTCTTGACGAATCCCTTCTCGTACGGGATGCCTGATTCGGCCGAGAAACCCAGCGCGGCGTCAATGCCCGATTCGGGAACGCCTATTACGATGTCGCAGTCGCAGGGATGCTTTCTGGCAAGGATCCTGCCGGCGTTCCTTCTCGCCTCTGCAACTGATATGCCGTCTATTACAGAGTCGGGTCTCGCGAAATAAATGTACTCGAAGATGCACTTCTTCATATTGCGCCGGATGCCGGAATCGACCGATCTGATCTCTCCGCTCTCTACGACGACTATCTCGCCGGGCGCTATGTCTCTTATGAACTCCGCTCCGACGGCCTCAAGCGCGCATGTCTCGGAACAGAATATTACCGCGTCATCGAGCTTGCCCATGACTAGCGGCTTCAAGCCATACGGATCTCTAGCAGCGATAAGTTTCCTGGGGCTCATGACCAGGAGCGCATATCCGCCCTTGATAATACCCATTACTTCCTTGACGGCTTCTTCAACCGAAGGAGTCGAGGACCTCTTGCTCGCGATAAGGTAAGCAATTACCTCCGAATCGGTAGTCGTGTGGAATATGGCGCCCTTGTCTTCAAGCTCTTTCTTGAGACTATCGGCATTGGTGAGATTTCCGTTATGTGCGATGGAAAGCGTTCCCTTGGAATACTGAGTGACGATAGGTTGTGCGTTCTCCGGGACGCTCCCGCCCGAAGTAGAATATCTTACGTGGCCGATGGCTATATCGCCTTTGAGATTACTTATCTTGTCATGTGATAAAACATCGCCGACAAGTCCCATACCCTTGACGCATTCTATTGCCGCGTCATCATTTGTGGCGATACCGCAGCTCTCCTGTCCTCTGTGCTGAAGACTGAAAAGCCCGTAATAAACATCACTCGCGCAGTCAGCGCTTCCGTGAATTCCAAAAATTCCGCATTCTTCATGTATGGCCATGAATAGATTTTATCACCACGACGCCGAACAGATTTGAGGTAAAATGTCTGTAATTTACCCTTCGAATTTTCTCTGCGTTTGGATATAAAAACAACGGCCGCCTGCCATTCGTAGTAAAATAGCGCTGATATGGAAGATTTATTTGCCAACTGCAATCTCTGCCCGCGGAAATGCGGAGCCGACAGGACGTCCGGGAAGACCGGCTTTTGCAGGATGCCTGCAACCCCTGTCGTAAACCTCATAAAGCTCCACTACGGCGAGGAGCCCATCGTCTCGGGCACCGCCGGAAGCGGCACGGTCTTTTTCGAAGGCTGCGGTCTGGGCTGCGTATTCTGCCAGAACCATCTGATATCGAGAGGACCGACGGGACACGGCCTGCAGATGGACGCCGATGCGCTCTGCACCGCTTATCTCGAGCTTCAGGAAAAGGGCGCCAACAACATAAATCTCGTTACGCCCATGCACTTCGCCCCTGCCGTTGCCGCCTCTCTCGAAAAGGCGAAAGCTTCGGGCCTGAAGATCCCCGTCGCGGTCAACTGCTCCGGGTACGATCTCGTATCAACGCTCAGACTTTTCGACGGACTTGTTGATGTATACATGCCCGACATGAAATACTTCTCATCCAGATTCTCGTCCGAATACTCTCACGCACCGGACTACTTCTCCGTCTGCTGCAGTGCGGTAGATGAGATGGTAAGACAGACGGGACCCGTCGTACTGGGCGATGACGGACTGATAAAGAAAGGCGTCATAGTAAGGCACCTGATATTGCCGGGCGGGCTTTTCGATTCCAAGCACGTGCTCGATTACCTGACATCGAGATACGGTAACGGCATCTATATAAGCCTCATGAGCCAGTACACTCCGATGCCCTCGTGCACCGGCAGGCTCGCTGAGCGCCCTTCGAAAAGGACATGCGGGACGCTGGCCGATTACCTAGCGTCAAAAGGCCAGGACAACGCTTTTATCCAGGAATACGATTCGTCGGGAAATGAAATGATCCCGGACTTCAACACGTGAAGCCGGGATTTTTGATGAACTGATTTAGTTGCGTCTGATATTTCGAGCCGTCAGACTATGCTGTCGATGATCTGCTCGAGCTTTGCCTGGGGAACGAATCCGATGGACTCATTTACGACCTCGCCGCCCTTAAAGAACTTGACTGCGGGAATGCTGGAGATCATGTACTTCTCGGCTGTCTCCATTGCCTCGTCAACATTGATCTTGCAGACCTTGAGTTTGCCTTCGTATTTCTCGGCGATCGATTCGATAACGGGTCCGAGCATCCTGCAGGGACCGCACCATTCAGCCCAGAAATCCACAAGAACGGGGAGCTCGCTCGCGAGGACCTCCGATTCAAAGTTACTGTCATTTACTACGATCTCAGCCATAACTGATCTCCTTCCTATGTTTCTGATATGATTATCTCACAAAGTATGCCGCTTTTACTATGAAGTCCGGAATTCGTCACGAATTAGTAATCAGGAACGGGATGCCGGCATCTTTTATTCCGCATCCGCGTGAGATCCGTGTTATTACGCGTCCGCGTCAGCCCCGCTTTCTCCACACGATGTGCCGTCGCACGAACGGCAGCCGTCCGCACAGCATTCGCCGCCTTCGCACACCCTGTAATTGCCGCCTTCGATGCACAGCACCTTGCCGTTTATCAGGGCATCCGCGATCTTGTGCCTGGCAGTCTCGTAGATCTCGGTCACGGTCGTCCTCGAGATAGCCATCTGCAGCGCGCACTCCTCGTGCGTCATCTTCTGATAGTCGACGTGGCGGATAACTTCGTATTCTTCTATCGTGAGGACCTCCGCGTCAAACTTGCCCGCACCGACCGGCGCAAACCGCGTGAACTTGGGCTCCTCACAGACTCTTCTGACTTTTACGGGTCTAGGCATTTAACAGCCTCCAAAAAAATGACATATGCCGCGTTAACGACATATGTCAATTATAGCATTATCTTTTCGAAAAACGAACGCGGCGCAAAGCCTGTCACTTCGCCTGAACAGAGGCCTCAGATGTCCTCGCCCAGGGAAGCAAGATACTGACCGTAGTCCGTCTTGTCCATTGAACGTGCGATCTCAAGGAACTGGTCCTTCTCGATCCATCTGTTGTGCCAAGCGATTTCCTCTAAGCATCCGATCATGCGTCCGGATCTCTGTGCGGCCCTGATCTGGCCTGCAGCCTCGTAAAGGCTGTCCGGGTTGCCGGCGTCAAACCATGAGAACTCCTTGCCCAGCGGAATGACGTGGAGATTGCCCCTCTTGAGGTACTCCTCGTTTACGGAAGTGATCTCGAGCTCGCCTCTTGCGGAAGGCTCGATCTTGCTCGCAATATCAACGACCTCATTGTCGTAGAAATACAGACCCGGAACGATATAATTTGACTTCGGGTGTCTGGGCTTCTCCTCGATGGAAACAGCCCTGCCCTCGGAATCGAACTCGACTACACCGAAAGCTCTTGGATCCGCAACATAGTAACCGAAGATGACTGCGCCTTCGCCCTGCTGTCCTGCAAGTCTCAGCTTACGTCTGAAGAAAGGTCCGTAGAAGATATTGTCGCCCAGTGCGAGGCAGACGGAATCGGTGCCGATAAAGTCTTTCGCGATGATGAACGCATCAGCGATACCGCGCTGCACCTTCTGCTCAAGATACTGGATCTTAATGCCGAGATGCGATCCGTCGCCCAAAAGATCGACGAACGGCTTGGTATCATCCGGCGGTGTGATGACAAGGATATCCTTGATGCCTGCCTCCATAAGAACGGAGAGCGGATAGTAGATCATCGGCTTGTCGTAAACTGGAAGCAGCGGCTTGCAAACCGGCTTTGTGATCGGATAAAGACGTGTGCCTTTTCCTGCAGCGAGAATAATACCCTTCACTTGAGATACCTCCGGGGATTTCAAATTCTATTGATAGTATAAATATACAATAATTCAGGCTCGTTTTAAAGACGGCAAATGGGTTGAAGGGTTTGTTGGTGCGTCTGAAAGGCATCTCCCCGCACGATATTTGCCGATGAGCCACGATATCGTTTTTGGAGGAAAAGTCTTGAAAAACGATATTCCAAGTGAAGCATATTTGAACTTTTGGGATAATTTCACCTCTGAAAATTATCCCGCGGAGGCAATAATTCACGGTTTGGGATAAAATCGCCATTGCAAGGAAAGCTACGATATCGTTTTCAGGAAAAAGTCTTCAAAAACGATATCAGCTGACTTTGCAAGATATCGTTTTCTAGAAAAAGTCTTCAAAAACGATATCAGCTGACTTTCCAAGATATCGTTTTCGGGAAAAAGTCTTCAAAAACGATATCAGCTGACTTTCCAAGGTATCGTTTTCGGGAAAAAGTCTTCAAAAACGATATCAGCTGATTTTGCAAGGTGCTCTTCAGTAGTAACAGCTAAAACCGTAGCGCAAATCCCAAAATCAGGCATAAAAAAACTGCCTCGGATGAGACAGTTCATTAGGTGGAGCGGGATACGAGATTCGGACTCGCGACTTTCACCTTGGCAAGGTGACACTCTACCACTGAGTTAATCCCGCGTGCCTGATTATTATATGGTCGAGCCTTGTTTTTGTCAACAAGGAATTTTCGCTGCCGGCAATTTTTTTCGCGAAACTACTCAAAACCCTGCAGAACAGCGGGTTCCGGACACGATTTACTGGTCGCTGATGTCGCTGTCGATCGCGACCACAACGTCGTATTCGGGCAGTGCTTCCTTTACGTCGCCGATTATGTGGGCGATGAGGCCTTCCCGGTCCTCCTCATCGAAATCAACGACAACGTCAAATGTGATGCGCTTCTTCTCCTCATCGACATAGAAGCCGTGGAGCTGGAGGATGTGTCTGTGGTCGACGACGAGTTCGGTGATCTGCTCACGCATCTTCATGAGCTTCTCGTCGGAAGAATTGCGCGAATAGATGCCGACGGCCGTAAGGATTATCCCCGTGTTCTCATAGACTTTGGCGCTGATGTTTCTTGTAAGCGTGTCGATGCGGTCGGCAGTCATGGTATCGTCGACCTCGATATGCAGCGAGCCGAGATACTTGTCCGGGCCGTAGTTGTGAAGGACTATGTCGTAAGCGCCATGGACTTCAGGGAACGTGAGAACGCATTCCTTGACCTTCCTGGTGTACTCGCCCTCGACCCTGTGACCGAGCATGTCGTCGATCGCTTCAACGATGATCTCGACGCCTGCCTTGAAGATGAAGAACGAGATTACGACGCTGACGAACGCTTCGATGTTGATCCCTGTCAGCATCAGGATGATGGCCGAGATGAGCACCGCGGTCGATAGTATGGCGTCAAAGAGCGCATCCGTGCCCGAAGAGATGAGAAGATCCGATCTGACGGACTTGCCCTTTTTCCGGACATAGAGTCCCAGGAATATCTTTACTACAACGGCGACTGAGATGACCGCGAGCGATACCGCTGAATGTTCTGCCGCGACCGGTTCGATGATCTTCTTGATCGATTCCCAGAGCGCTGTGATACCGGCATATATGATCAGCGCCGCGATGATCATCTGCGAGAGATACTCGACTCTGCCGTGGCCCAGCGGGTGCTTCTTGTCGGGTTTCTTGGAAGCTATCTTGGTGCCGATGATAGTGACTACCGACGACAGCACGTCACTGAAGTTGTTGACGGCATCGAGGACCATTGCCGTCGAATGGACAGCAACGCCCACCAGCGCCTTGAAGGACGCGAGCAAAACATTTGCCACGATCCCTATGATGCCGGTCTTAACTATCGTATTTTCTCTGGATACCGTTTTTTCTTTTTCAGCCATGTTATTCGAAAACAACGCGGGCCGGCAGGTGCTATCAACTGACCTTGCCGGACCCGCGCAATTAAATTCAACTCAGATTATGCGGGTTCGAAATTTTCCTTGCCTACACCGCAAACAGGACATTTCCAATCATCCGGGATATCCTCAAAAGCTGTGCCGGGTGCGATTCCGCTGTCGGGATCACCGATCTCGGGATCATATTCGTAGCCGCAAAAAGAGCATACATATTTCTGCATGGTAAAAATCCTCCTTGGGTTTTGGTATAAATTTATTTTACACTTTTTCGCGCGAAAAAATAACGGGCAAAAAAACGGCCGCCTCACCAACGAAGTTCATCGCTTATGAGACAGCCGTCATCTTCTGGAGCGGGTTACGAGGCTCGAACTCGCGACATTCAGCTTGGGAAGCTGACACTCTACCAACTGAGTTAAACCCGCAATTATTCAGAACAAGAGAATATTATCAGACACTATCCTCAAAATCAAACACGGGTGCCATCTTGATCCGCTTGTCTTCCGCGAACTTTATGAAATCATCGCACATCTCGTGCCTGAAATCGTCAGTCACAAAAGGAAGCCAGAACTGCGTGTCGGAGAAGTTGGCCCAAACGAGCATATACGCTATGCGCCTGCCGCCTTCCGTGGACGTGATGGTATCGAGCGTTGAGGTAAACCAGTCCTTTATCGTGTTGCCTGCCGGCGCGAGGCCCTCGAAATATCCGTTCTCAGTCTCAAGAGAACGGTAGCCGATCTCGGTCAGAGCTGATATCTTGCCGCGTGCTTTCGCAATGTTATATATAACATCAAGAGACGTGGAGAGCTTGTGGTGGAAGCCGTCTCCCTTGTGCGGCTTGTCGTGGTAAAGATCAAGACCCAGGATATCGACGTATTCGTCACCCGGATACCTTGCCAGGAACTCCTTCTCGTTCGCTATGACGCCGTTGGGCGAATAGCAGACGGCTAGGTTGTCGACACCCTTTTCGCCGAGCAGATAATCGACCGTATATCTGAAAAGATCAATGTATTCCTCATCAGTGAGAAAGTCCTTTCCCCACCAGAACCAGCTGCCGTTGCATTCGTGGAACGGACGGAAGATCATGGGGATCTTCTCGCCTTCGACATCGACACAGGCCGATGCGAATTCGGCGATCATGTCGAGGAAGCGGCAGTATTTCGCATTGAGGTCACCGCCGGGCATAATGCGTCTGCCGCAGTCGCCGTCGGTGATGTTCGGCGAATAATCGTAGAACTCTTCGCCGCCCAGTGAGAAGTTAGGCATATGCGAAGACAGCGTTATGATGAGGCCCTGTCTTCTCATGTTCCTGACGACCATTATGAGATCGTTCATCTTCCCCTCGTAGCCCAAAAAGCTGAGCGTGTCGACACCCACGATCGCGGGGTGGCTGCCGCAGAGGTTCTTGCAGTCGGATTCGGAGCCGTCAACGGCATTTATGGACACGCCGATGTGACCGGCATTCTGCTGGCCGAAAAGGATCTGATCACTCTCCGAGTAATCCCTTAATATGGCAAGGAGCTTCTCGAGCTTCGCTGACCGCGCATACTTAAATGCCATTATTCCGTGCCCTTTTTCTTCGTAAAATCACCGAAAGGATCCTGGATGTCGGAGATGTCGCCGCCGAGCTTTTGGATGGCGGACATCATCTCGTAGAACAGTTCTCTCGAGATCTCTTTCTGATTACGGTTGATATAGTTCTTGAACATCGGCACGGCCCTGTCATCGCCGTAGTCAGCGAGGCAGATGACCGCATAAATCTTGTTCGTCATGTATCTGAATGCGTGCCTTAAGGTCTGATAGATCTCCTCAGTCCTGTGCTCCTGGCCGATTGCCGTGAGCATAATCACGCAGTCCTCATAAGGTCCCTCAAGACCGTCTTCCGTATTGCTCTCGATAAGATCGATGAGGAACGGCTCGGAAACTTCAGGGAAGGCCTCAACATATTTCGCAATGGACTCGGCAACGAAAGCCTTGGTCTGTCCGTAACTCAGATAACGGTCTAAGACTGCCTTGACGAAGCAGGGCTCCTTCATCTCGATCAGTACTTCAAAGCATGCGATAGCCTTCTGGAACTGCATCTCGAAAATAACGTCGGCATCGCCCATCTCTTCCTCGGTCCATGCGCACTCGCCTATCACCCTGCCGCAGTAATCCCTTACCATGTCGCCGGGTTCTGTGGCAATACTGGCAGCCAAAGAAAGCGGAACACCCCTGTCTAGATTGAGAGCGCTGTATTCGAGTGCTTCGGTCTTCTCCTCGAAATCCATCTCATCCCAGATCTGTCTCATAGATCTGTCGCCAAGCCTCTCGTCGGGCTCATTCTCGAGCTTAAATGTGGCCTCATCAGTCTCTTCCTTAGCAAGGCGCTGGATATATTCCTCGTATGTCGCATCGTCAACGCCGTCGGGCTTCTGATCGAGCTTGTCGCCGAACTCGTCGAGCTTCTGCTCAAGGATCAAAGCACCGATCTCATCGTATCTCTTAAGTAATTCCCTTATATCTTCTCTCATGCTGACCTCATCTTTCAAAGGTTAACCTTTTATTCTTTAACTGACATATTTTACTCTGAATGACTGCGCAAAAAAAGCGTCGCTTTGTAAGAAAACAAAACGACGCTATTTTGGAGGTACCACCCAGATTTGAACTGGGGATCAGGGTTTTGCAGACCCATGCCTTACCACTTGGCTATGGTACCATTGGTGACCCGTACGAGAGTTGAACTCGTTAC
>Ga0247611_10004666_pt1 | contig 18788 bp, 11 predicted proteins | sample 177DNAGHGhighgp2_FD_192422 | JGI IMG/M metagenome (GOLD analysis project Ga0247611, IMG submission 192422) | Sheep rumen microbial communities from Palmerston North, Manawatu-Wanganui, New Zealand - 1770 DNA GHGhigh gp2 | ecosystem: Host-associated > Mammals > Digestive system > Stomach > Rumen... | reverse complement strand
TAATAATATTTTAATTATTAATTGAACGCCTTAATGTTAATAATCAATATTATTTATTATAAGGTGAACAGTAATATTTTAATTATTAAATAAGACGCCTTAATGTTAATAATCAATATTATTTAATTGTAAGATGAACATCAATATTTTAACTTTAATTAAATACTTTTTAATAACCATAATATTAAGTTAAGATAATTAACAAGTTAATTTAATTAAAATTTTAATAACAATTCATATTTAAAATTTAAATTTTTTAAACAAATTAAAATTATACATAATCAAAAAATAAAACTGTTTCTTTAGGGACCCCTGATTTATCTATTTTTTCAAGGTTTAAATTATCTAAACACAAACATTCATGAACTCCTTCTTCTATTCCTTTCATTACAATTTTATTTTCAGTACTACAAGAATCACTTTGTAAATCACTAAATATATCGTTATAATTAAAACAATTAGGCAATATATAAGGAAATTGTTTTTTTATATGTTTCACTATATCTATTGAACAAGAATTTATTATTTCTACGTTATCAACATAATTTTCATCTATTTTTATTAATAGTTTATTCGATATATTATCTTCTTTATCTTTATATCTAAATTCATAATTTTCTTGTATATCGTTTGATGTATAATAATCTAATGTATATTTATCTGTATTTAATAAAGTATTTATTATTTTTTGATCTTTTATTAAATAACAATATTCTGCTTCTTGTTGAATAATATTATCTTCAGTAATTAAATCTTTATATTCTTCAGGCAACATATTTTTTAAATAATCCATAACATCATCTATATTATCATAATCATAATTAAAACATAATACTAATAAATAAGTATAATTAATTTTATCTTTATATAACTTTTCACCATTTATTTCAATATTTTGATAAATACGTTTTGGAAAATATTGCCTTCTAATATATATTAAAACGTCATATATATCAATTATATTATCTATTTTTTCTAATTTTTGAATAAAATTAGGATTAATATAATTATCTTTAATATATTGAATTTTATTAAATTCTATAGCATATATATGTGCAGTTTTTTTATATTGTTGGTTTATCATTTCAACTAAATTTTTATTTAATTCTGGAATAATAAAAGATTTATCATAATTTTCTAATATTTGTATTGAACTTAACTTATTAATTTTTAAATATGGAATAAATTCAGGTTCAGTTTCAAGATATAAAACTTGTTCTATATTGTCTCTGTAAAAAATATTATCTCCATAATTAATTTTAATTTTAAGTAAAATATCAATTATTTGTTCGTTAGTATAAATATAAGTATAATCTCCAGTTTTAATAAAATCTTTTTCTTCAAATTTTAAAGTATTATTTTTAAATAATTCTATTTTATTAAGGTTATACTTTGAATATAAATCTTCAATAATTTTTGATAAAGATGTATCTTTAAATTCTAAACCAAAAACTAGATATTTCATTTTATTATAATTATTATTAGTTATTAATAACTAATAAATATTAAATTCATTTTTTAATAAAATATAATTTTAAAATTTATTATTAAAAATTTAATAAAATTATTTATTTTAATTAGAATTATTTTAAATGATAGTGAAACTTAAAAAAAACTTGAATTTTTATTTTATTCTTCCTCAAGAATTAAAACTTTGATGGTGAAACTTATAAAAATATTGTATTTTTATTTTATTCACCAACTAGAATTAAAACTTTATGGTGAAACTTAAAAAACTTGAATTTTTATTAATTCACCAACTAGAATTAAAACTTTATGGTGAAACTTGAAAAAATATTGTATTTTTCTTTATTCGCCTGAATAATAAAATTAGTGGCATTCTTAGTCTTTGGCAAAACTTGAAAAAATATGTTTTTTCTTTATTCGACCAAAAAATATATTATTTTTATATCAAAACTTGAAAAAATACTTTTATATTAAAGTATAATTAATAATCATTTTTTTTAATTTTTTCTTAAAAAATGAAATATTCAATATTTATCATTAAATCTTTTAATAACTTATATATAAAATGATAACTAATAATACTGAATATAAAGAATCACGATTAACTATATTTAATAGTATTAATAAGTTTAACCCTTGGCCTCATAAATTTCAAACAACTCTTGATATTCCTGAATATATCAAAAAATATTCTTATTTAACTAATAACGAAAAATCAGAAGATATTCAAAATATTGCAGGTAGAATTATGACAATAAGAAAGCAAAGTTCAAATCTTCTGTTTATTGATATTATTCAAAATCAACAAAAACTTCAAATTGTTGCTATTAAAAAAGTTTATGAACCAATTGATGATTTTGATTTTTCAAAATTAATTAGTGTTATTAAACGTGGTGATATTATTGGTGTAAGTGGAAATCCAACAAGAACAAAAGCAGGCGAATTGTCTATTATATCTAAAAATATAACTTTACTTAGTCCTTGTTTAACTATGCTTCCAACATCATTTTATGGTTTTTCTGATCAAGAAACAAGATATAGAATGAGATATTTAGACTTTATTATGAACCCTAATAGTGCTAATAATTTCATTATTAGATCTAAAATTATTAAGAATGTTAGAAGTTATCTTGATAATCTTGGTTTTCTTGAAGTAGAAACACCAATTTTAAATGTAATTCCTGGAGGTGCTTCTGCTAAACCGTTTATTACACATCATAATGACCTTGATAGAGACATGTATATGAGAATTGCACCAGAACTTTACTTGAAGCAATTAGTTGTTGGTGGAATTGATCGTGTTTATGAAATTGGTCGTTTATTCCGAAATGAAGGTATAGACTTAACGCATAACCCTGAATTTACAACTTGTGAATTTTATATGGCTTATGCTGATTATAATGACATTATGAGAATGACAGAAGAACTATTAACAAGAATTATTTCAGATATTAATAACGGCTCATTAATTGTTGATTATCAAGGTAAAAAGATTGATTTTACACCTCCATTTAAAAGAATATCTATAATAGATAAAATAGAAGAAGAATTAAAACATAAAATACCACGCCCTCTTGATAGTGAAGAAGCAAACGTTTTCTTACAAAAAGCTTGTAAAGAAAATGATATTGAATGTATTCCACCTTTAACAAACTCTAGATTAATTGATGCTTTATCTGAGAAATTTGTTGAACCTTTATGTGAAAATCCAACTTTTGTATTAAATCATCCAGCAATTATGAGCCCACTTGCAAAGTATCATAGAGATGATCCTGAATTAACTGAAAGGTTTGAATTGTTTGTTTGTGGTAATGAGATTGCTAATGCTTATACTGAATTAAATAACCCAATAACACAACGAGAACGTTTTATGCAACAAGCAAAGGATAAAGCAAAAGGTGATGACGAAGCACAATATATAGATGAAGACTTTTTACTTGCTTTAGAACATGGATTGCCACCAACAGGTGGATGGGGAATGGGTATAGATAGGTTATGCATGTTATTGTGTAATACAAACAATATTAAAGAAGTAATATTGTTCCCTACAATGAAACCTAATAAAAAGTAAAAAAGTAAAATGAAAATTTTTTTGATAATATTTTATTTAAAAATAGAAAATTTTATTAAGTTTATAAAGTTTTAATAAAGAATAATTAAAAAAATATTAATTTTGTTTAATTTTGTTAATTTTAGTTATCAAAACTTTAAAAGAGTTTTGATTACCAGATTTTTTAAATTATATTAATCAATTTTTGTTATTAAAGTTTTAATTCTTAAAGGCAAATAAGTAAAAATTCAATATTTTTATAAGTTTCGCAAAAAAGTTTTAATTCTTGTTGGCGATTAAAGAAAAATACAAGATTTTTATAAGTTTCGCCATAAAGTTTTAATTTTCGAAGGCGAAAAAGTAAAAATACAAGGTTTTTTATAAGTTTCGCCAAAAAGTTTTAATTCTTGTAAGTGAATAAAGAAAAATACAAGATTTTTTTATAAGTTTCACCTTAAATTAATTATTTTTTATGGCGAATAAGTAAAAATACAAAATTTTTTTCAAGTTTCGCCAAAAAGTTTTAATTCTTGTAAGTGAATAAAGAAAAATACAAGATTTTTTTATAAGTTTCGTCAAAAATCATTTTTATTGAATTAAATCAAATAATTTAATATCATCTTTAAACTTTAAATCTAACATATATAATTGATGATCACAACATAAATCATCATAATTTATTGCACTTTCATCTGTTTTTGGTAAAATATATTTTCGTTTATAATAATCAACTGGATATTCATCATCAAATATATGTTCAAAACTAAAACCTTGATAAATAATTTCTAATTCAGGTAAACATTTTCTTTTAATAGTCAAAAGAAAAACATTAGAAAATTCAATATTTACATCATTATATTCTGGTGGTACATCTTTAAATATATTATAATCTTGTATATTTAAATCATATAATAATAATATGTCATTATCTCTATCAACTTTATAATTATTTTTTGTTATTGGAACATTTAAATAACTACTTAACGCTTTAATTTTTATTTCATCTGGACATTCAAAATGAGTTAAAATTATTACATCAACATAATTATCAGAAGTATTTATTCTTTCTTTATTAAAAATAATTTCAAAATTAGTTATAGTTTGCTGAATATTATTAAAATCATAAGAATAAATCTGATTTAATTTAAATAAGTTTAATTCTAAAATTATAAATTCTGATATTTTATTAATTTGTATATTATTTGGAATGAAACAATTTTTAAATGGATTATTTAATATATATGACCTATTACCATTAATAATATTTATACAATCAATAAATTCAGTTTCAAAATGTAAAATTTGAATCGTATTATAATTTGAAAAAACTTCTTCATTAATACTTTTATTATTTAATATAATATTAATAATATCTTGATTATTATAAAGATATATATTTTTATTATATTCAATAAAATCTTTAATATTAAATGAGATTTTAAAGATTGAATTAATGTTTGTTAATAAACTGTTTAAACATTATTCAGAATAAAAAATTAAGTAATGCATTTTATAATATAATTAAGATTTTGATAAACAATTAATAATATTATTTTTCATTTTTTATTTTTTTGAAATATTAAATAAAAATAGAAAACGTTAAAAAACTTTTAAAATTTTATCTTAAAAGTTTTAAAACTTTCATTTTTAATTATTTATATTAATCAGTATTTTTATAAAAATTAATTAATAATATAATAAATATATGTTTGTATTATTAATATTATATTATTTAATTTATATATCAAAATGTCTGGTATTTTAAATAATTTTAATATTGATTCTATAAAATTAAATACAAATTCTATTATTGTCGGTCAAGAAAAATCAGGTAAATCTAACGTTATCTTTTTATTAATTAATCTTTTTATTCAAAAATATAACATTAAAGTATATATCTGTTCTAATAAAGAAGAAGAATATAATCAATTGATTCAAAGAAAATTATTACACAGATTGTAAAAAAATGTTAAATGAAATTATTGAACAACAAGATAAATTAAAAGAAGAAAATGAAAAAAATTTTTATAAAGGTGAAGAACTAGTAAAAACAAATATTTTAGTTGTTTTAGATGATGTTGTTAATGATGATATATTTAAAATGATGAATTATAATAAAATTTTTACAGATAATAATATTACAACAATTATAGCAGTTAAAGATATACATTATATACCTAATTTATCCGTTATTCATTATTCATTTTTACTTCAAAATGATAATGAATTTATTATTAAATATATTTATTATAAATATGTTATGTTTATATCAAATATAATTTCAGAAGAATTATTTATTTCAATGTTTTATAATTACACTGAAAATTATAAAGCAATTGTTATAAAAAATAAAAACTTAAAATTTAAAATTAGATGTTTTGCTCCTTGTTTATATAAAATTAAACCAACTGAAATTAATTTATCAAAATTACAAATAGGTAATATTATTTTAACTTTAAATAAATCTGAAAATAAAGATAAATTATTATTACAATTATATGATAATTATAAAAATAAAATTTCAAATTGTATAGTTTGTAGTGATAATAAAACGTTTAAAGATTTAATTTCATCTGATAATATTTATAATGATTATAATAAAATATGTGAAGATATTATTAAGAATCAATCTAAAATTTTAGATGAAAATGAAAAATTAAAAAAAGAAAAAAATTCTTTAATTAATAAAAATATATTAGTAATTTTTGATAAAAAAAATAGATGACCCTTATGCCTTATCTAAAAATATTAATTTTCAGAATATTATTTATAATAATAGAAATTATGGGATAACTTTAATTATAAATGCTGATATAATTTATAATGTTCCAAAAATTGTATTTAATAAATTAAATCAATTATTACTATTTAATGATGAAAAATTTAATAATGAAAATACAAATATTAAGGATTTATATAAATACTTATTAAAAATATACCCGTCAGAATATATAATTAAATTAATTTTAGATAAGTATATTAACGATAATAAAGTATTATACTTAGATTATAATTATAATATGAGTAATAATTTATACTTTGTATATCGTAATTGTTATTATCAAATAAAATAAATTTATTATCAAATAAATAAATTATATTGTTTGTTTTTTAATATTATTAAAATAAAATATTATTTTTTGTTAAAATATAATACAGAATTATTATATTTTATTAAAATTATATTATATTATTATAGTTAAGATATTATATTTAAGAATTATTATAGTTATATGTATTAATTTTTAAAATTATTTAAATTTAAAAAATATCATTTTTGTTATTATTTATTGAAAATTTATAATTATATATTAATATATATAATTAAAAATAAAAATTTTAGCAATTTATGAATATAATATTATTGATATAAAACTAATATTTATATTATATTTTAAAATTAAATGTTTTTATAAAAAAATTTTAACAGAAAATTTTTAATAGAAAATTTTTAACAGAAAATTTATCCAAAATTTTTTCATTAGTTTTTATTAATTTATAAAATTATATTAATTTTATTTTAAATTTATAATATTAAATAAAAATAAAAGAAAATAAAAAATATAATATTAAAATTCAAATTAAATTTTAATGGTATTATTCTTTTTAATAATCATGATGTTCAACACTATAAATTAAATCTTTTAAACATCCTTTTTCAGTTAAAGCATTAACAATAGAAGGAGGGCCATAATAAGTAGCATAACCTAAAACAGTTTTATTACTATCATTAATACCTAAATATCTTATTTTAACACCTTTATTGATTAATAATAATGATACTGGTTCTAATTCATTTTTAATAGATAGATATAAAGGAGTATGTTCAAAAATATCTTTTTTATAATTAATTCTAATACCTTTATTAATTAATAATAACGATGAATTAATTAACTTATATCTAATTGTATCATATAAAGGAGTTTTATTAAAAGGTAGATTACAATAATTAATTTTAACATTTTTATTAATAATACTGTTAATTATATCTTCATTTTTACTAAAAATAGCATATTTTAATGGAGTATTTTTATATTGATTGTGTTGATAATTTAAACGTACACCTTTATTAATTAATAGTTTAATAATTTTATATAATTTAAATTTAAATGCATAATATAAAGGTGTTTCTTTAAAATTACATTTTGGATAATCATATTGATGACCATTATTAATTAATAACTCTGAAATTGTAGAATTTCTATTTTTAAAAGATATATATAATAATGAATTCTTAAAATCAGTTTTAGAGAATTTATATTTAAAGTTTTGATTTAATAATAATTTAACAATATTTGTGTAATTATTAATAATTGCAGCATATAATAATGTTTCTTGTATATTTGGATTATCATCTTTTAATATAAATTTATTATTTATATTATTTTCAGAATTAGATGATATATTTAAATTATGTATAACGTTATAATTAGATTTTTGGGTTAATTCTTGAATATTACTTTGATTAATACTGGTTTCATTTACAGGTTCATTACTTTGATTAATTCTGGTTTCATTAATTTGATTAATTCCAGTTTCATTACTTTGATTAATTTCGGTTTCATTTTCAGGTTCATTACTTTGATTAATTCCGGTTTCATTACTTTGATTAATTTCGGTTTCATTACTTTGATTAATTTTGGTTTCATTACTTTGATTAATTTCGGTTTCATTTTCAGGTTCATTACTTTGATTAATTCCGGTTTCATTACTTTGATTAATTTCGGTTTCATTACTTTGATTAATTCCGGTTTCATTACTTTGATTAATTCCAGTTTCATTTTCAGGTTCATTACTTTGATTAATTTCAGTTTCATTAAATTTATTAATTCCGGTTTCATCACTTTGATTAATTCCGGTTTCATTTACAGGTTTATTAAATTGATTAATTTTAGTTTCATTTTCAGTTTCATTACTTTGATTAATTCCAGGTTCATTAAATTGATTAATTCCGGTTTCATTAAATTGATTAATCCCCGTTTCATTTTCAGTTTCATTACTTTGATTATTATAATATTTATTTAATAAAAACATAGCATTATTTATAAACTTATTTTTAATAAAATAATAAATTATACTATTTATTTCTTTATTACTTATAAGTTTTTCAATAGGTTTATTTTTTATTAAATCAAACAGTAAATTTGTAGATCTAAATTGTTTTGTTTTTATACAAACTTTTAAAATTTGAATAAAATCATTTAAATCATAATTTAAATCAAGTGTATTTTTTTGTAAATATTCTATAAATTGTGTTAGACTTACAGTTATATTTTTTAAATATCTATATTTATAATTTTTAAATTCTGTTTTATTTTCATATCTTTCATAAGTATTACATTTTTTAAAATTTATTTCTAACCAACTTTGTGATACTGGGTTAAATTTAGTTGATAATCTTTTAATTAAAACAGGATAATTATTATAATCTATAATATCAAATAAATCAAAATAACCTTTTCTTAATATTTGAAAATTATAATTAGGTGAATTTATATCTATTCTATTATTTGGTTCAATATATTTTATTTTATAACCATCATAACTATAATAACAATAATATTTATAATCAGTTAAATTAAGATCATAATTATTTTCATATAAATCTATTAAAAACTTATTTTTATTTTTATCTATTTTAAAATCTTCTGTTTGTTTAAAAAGTTTATAAGGTTTTTGTTTTTTAACTAAAAAATCATTTTTAATAAAATTTATATATGAATATTTTTTTCTTGGATTTATATCTTTATTATATCTTAAAAAATTATATATAATAGAAGCATAAAAAGGTCTAATTTTTCTTGAAATATCATCACCTAATAAACATTTATTAAATTCATTTATATTAAAATATTTTAATAACGGTGTGTTTCTAAAACAATTAAAAATAATTGGAAAATTATGAATGTTTACAAACAAATCATATAATTTATGATTTTTGAAATCATAAATTAAATAAGTAGTTAGTTTTAAAAGATTATTATATATAGTTTTTAAATATCCTTCAATATTTGAAGGATTATGTTTATAACTTTTTTGATTTCTAATATTTGTCATATATCTTTTAAAAACTTTTAACATATAAAATTGTAAATTATCTCTACAAAATAAATGAAATATCTGAAAATCATTATTTTTTAAAGTATATTCATATATTTTTTTAATACATAACTTTATATATTCATTTAATGTTTTTAATTTATTTAAAAGATAATAATAATTATGTTCATACATATGTTTATCGTTTATTAACCATTTAAAATATTTTTGTTCTTCTGCATTTCTAAAATCTATTTTATAATAAAATAATATTTCATTATTAAAATTAAATCTATGAGCGTTTTTAACTGAAATTAAACAATCAAACATATTAACATTAATAATACAATTATTAATTTGTTTTATCAATGAAAATAATTCTTCTGTTATTGTTGTTGTTTCATTAATGTTTGATGTATTAATACGTTTATTATAATGTTTAACACAATATTGTATATATTCATTTGAAACATTTAAATTATAACCTTTTCTTTTAAACGTATATATATTATCATTAATAAAATGATTGTATAATATATCATTTATATCTGCAGACATTTTTAATAATATTTTTTTATAAATAAAATTTTTAAAATAACATTATTATAAAAAAATTTTTTTCATTTTTTAATTAAAAATGTAAAAAAATAACGTTAATAATAATTTATATAAATAAAAAATATTAGGCCTAGTCTCATTTTTTTATTTATAATAGTATATTATACAAATATTTTATTTAATATAAATAATATATAATACGTTTAAATATTATATATTAAATATTAAAATTTTTAATATTGAAAATTTATTATAATATTATTATTATAATAAATTTACAACATATTATTTAATTATTATTAAAAATAATAATTAAATAGTATAATATACAAATTATTATTAACAATATTTATTTTAATCTTTAAATTTCAAAATATTTTTTTTTCAATTTTTATTTGTATTAAAATAATTAAATAAACTTGTATTAATACAATTATTATTTAAAAAAGAATGTTATACGTTTAATTTTATTTATTATAATTGTAGAACTTATTTTAAATAAAAGCGTTTTATTAAAAATATTTTATTAAAAATGTTTTATTAAAAATGTTTTATTAAAAAACCATTCTATTCAAACCATTTAATTAAAATCAATATATTAAAATCATTCAATTAAAATTAATTCAAAAAGATTATCTATTAATAGTTTTATAAACCATTTTATAATAACTTATAAAAAATATAAATAAATTCAATTATTAACATTTTATTTATTTAATAAATAAAATTAAAATATATTTAATAATTAATATATTTTAAATCTTTATTGTAGTGCCACAAACACAGCATGTAACAAAAGTTGTTAAAGCTTCATCTGAAGATCTTGTTTGAACAATTCTAACAATAGATTTACGATTATGACAATGAGGACAAAGATAAGCATCTGTTGTTGGTTGTTCTTGTTTTCTTTCTTCAATTTTCTTTTGTTTTTCAATGATTTTTTCCCATCTTTCTGGACAAAGATTTGGATTAGGAAGAAAAGCAATGTTTTTAGGATTAATTTGATTATCGTTTATTCTTTGTATAATTTTTGGATTAGAAGTGATAATTTGAAATATTGAATTAATCTTATTATCATAAATAGAATAAAATAAGTTATTATCATAATGATTATTTAAAACATATAAAACAGCATATTCAAAAATGCTTGTTTCAACATCGATTCCATTTTGAACATTTTTTAATAATAACCCGAATTTAGTCATATTATCAAATCTAATATTAGAATCATCTTTATTTAATAATTTATAAAATTTAATTTTCTTTTCTTGTGAAATATATGGATTTGTAGAAAATGTAAGAAAATCGATATTTAAACTATTATTTGATTCTGATTCTGGGCCCATTATAATATAAAATATATAATTAATATTAATATTAATTATATTAAAAATAATAAAAATCAATTTTTTATTAGAAAATGTGAATTTAATAAAAAGTATTAATATATTTTTATTTATATTATTTATTAAGATAAATATTTTTAAATTTAATTAATTTATTGTATTATTTCATTTAATTTATCTATTAATTTGTTATATAGTTCATGATCTTTATCAGATACAACCTTTTCATAATCTGGTAGGTTCATTATGTCTGTTAATATAGTAATATACCGTTGTGCATCTTCTTTACTGATCATCATTTTTTGATTTAATTTTGTATTAATTTCTTCTAATAATTTTTTATTTACTGGTATATTATCAATCTTTTGTCCAAGTTCCTTATAATTCTTAGTCATAGTTTCTTCAAGACTCTTCTTCCATGGGAAGATAACATCAAGAATAGTATGAGCATTATCTGCTAAAATCTGCTTTTCTTTAAGTTCTTTATCTAATTTTTGTTTAAGTTCTATAATCTTTTTAGGATCTTTATTATTCCAAGCTTCTTCTACTCGTTTCTTTTCTTCTTCAGAAAGGCTTGCCATAAATGAAGGATTATTTCTCATTGTAGAGAACTGTAAAACGTTCATTAAATCATAATAAGTATCTAAAATTCTAACTTCAACATCCTTTAATTTTTCAATAGTTTGATCAATAACATTCATATCATTTGGATCAATCTTAAAGCCCATGCTCTTATATTTATTAAGTGCTTGAGTAATAGCCTTTTCATAAACATTAGAAGAATAAATTTGAGCATCTGAAACACCACCAGTCATTATACCACTTTTAATTCTATCAAGTTGTTCAGGAGATTGCTGAGTATATAGATTCATATTCATAAAGATAGGATTGCTGCTTAAAGAAAGAGAACGTGAATTGCTTCTAAAGTTAGAATAGTTAGATTTAGTACGATAGCTTACTTCAGGACCAGAAATCTTTGTAAACTGAACCTTTGCCTTATTCTGTGCCTTTAAAATATCATATTCAACATTTTTACCACCAAGTTTATCAATGATAACTTGACCGATATAGTGAATAAGAATTAATTTTTTGTAAACCCGTTTTTTGCCGGGATCGTTGATTTCAAGTGCCGATTTTACTTCTCCATTTTCATTTAATAAGTCATCATCCTTAAATTCATCTTCATTCTTAATTCTTTTAATCCATTCAGAATAAGTTTCAATCTTACCATTAGAGAATTGAATTCCTAAAATAGTTGCAAGTTTTACAAGAGTTGTTCTTGGAAGAGTTTCAACAATCTTATAAGAATCAATCTTTGCAGTAGAAACTGATAAAGTTGTCATACAATTAGTAGCACCTTTTACATTAGCAGTAAGTAAACAATTAAATAAGAATCTAGTTTGATTAGGACCATTATTATTATTGTTTTTAAATTGGTTTTCATAAGCATCTTTAAGTTCTTTTAATTTTGCTTCATCACCGCCTTGTATACGTTTAACACCTCCATGAATACCTGAAGGTAAAATATTTCCATCATAAATAGGTTGATCTAGTGAAAAACCAAATGATTTAAATTCATTAATATTATTTGATTGTTTAATTTCATCCATTGGTTTAATAATATTATCTAAGTTTCTTTTAGGTATTTCAATTTCAAAAGTATTATGTTGTAAAGCATAATCAAAATCATTAGATTTTACAAAATCTCTGGCATCATTTTTAATTTCATGGATTAAATCATGAATTCTCTTATTACGCTTTACATCTTTATAATTATCTGATATATCTAAATAATTTTCTAATTGATTATAAAATGAATAATCATTTTCATTAAGTTCATTACCGTCATATTTAACTAAACTCCACATTTCAAATACAACCATTGCAATAAAGCATGCCTTCTTGTAACTAACATCACTAATGAAATTATTTCTATTAAGTATACGTGTCATAAGTTTATAATCCATTGTATCAAATAAGAATAAAATCTCAATGTTATTAAGAAGGAAATATATCTTTGTAAATAAATTTTTTCTTTTATTTAGTTGCTCTTGATCAGTCCCTTCTATTTGTAAAATATTAATTTTGGATAAAGCATTATTTAATATATCAATTGTTGATTGTTGTGTTGTTTTCATTAAATTACAATAAGTCTTAATTTGGTTGCAATTTATACTTGAAATTTGACCAATTATAATTTTATCCTTAATATCAGAAGTAATTTCTATTTCATCATTAATTTTAATTGATTTAATTTTTTTGTTATCATCATCTTTTGGTATAATTGTCCAATTATATTTTGTTGTTAAAGTTTTAATATCAATTATTTGTTTATCAAAATTAGTTTTTGAATCTTCAAATAATTTTTCTAAAGAACTTAGCATTTTTTATATAAAATTATTAAAGAATATTATTTTTTATTTTTATTATTAAAAAAAATATTAAAAATTTTTAAATAAAAAATTATTTAAAAATTAAATAAAAAAAATTATTAAATTAATTTAATTAATATTTTAATTTAGTTTAAATAAAATTTTAATAGTTCATTATAAAATAATTTTTATAAAATAATTTTTAATAAAAAATATTTTTAAACAATTAAATAAACGATATTAAATATTAATATATAATAATTTATTATTTTTTAAAAATTTAAACAATATTTTATTATAAAAATTATAAAATTTTAAAATTATCAAAAGATAAAATTATTGTTTTTAAAAATATTTTTATTTTTATTTTCAATAAATTATTTTTTTTATTTTAATTTAATATAAATAAAATAAAATGTCTGAAGAAGAAATTAATAAACTTCAAAAAGATAAAGAAGAAATTGAAAAATCTCGTGATTCTTGGAAAACTTGGGGAATTATATCAATAATTGGAGCGGTTTTCTGTTTTATTGTTGCTGTATTATTAATGATATTTATATTTAAATACAGAGGACAATTAAAAGCTTGTAAAAATAGTATTACAGAATCATTTAATTCTATGAGTGAATCTATGAGAAATAGCATAGGAGATAGATTATCTTCATTAGGTGATAAAATAAAAGTTACTGGTGGTTGTGATTGTACTAAAGGTGGGTGTGGTGCTTGTGTTGCTGGTGGATGTGGATGTGATATGACTGGTGGTTGTGATTGTTCAAAAGGTGGTTGCGGAATGACTGGTGGTGGTTCTAATTCTTCTAATTTTTTAAATAAATTACTTAAAAAGTAAATTAATTTAAATTAAAAATATTTTATTAAATTTATTTAAAAGTAAATTTAATTACAATATTAAATATTGTTAATTAAAAAATAATTTTTAATATGAAATTAATTGTTTTAAATAGTTTTGTTAAATTAAAGATTAATTCAAATTTATTTTTATGTTATAATTAAAAATAAAAATTTTGTTATTATCATAAAAAATAAAATTAAAATACTTTTAACAAAAATAATTTTATAACAAAAATAATTTTATTATTTTTAATAAATTAAGAACAAATAAATTTTAATAAAACAAATATAAAATATATATTATATTCTAAGAATAATAACAATATTATAAAAAATATTTGATTACAAAGAAGATATACATAATTTATAAAACGTTTTAAATAATTTTATATACAATACTTTTAAATATATTAAATTTAATAATTATACGTTATCTAATAATTAATTATTATTAATGTATGAAACTATATTATATACTGTTTTATATAAAATATTTGAAGATAATTTATTATTTATCTAATATTAAAACTATAGAAATAGGCAATTTATTATTTTATAAATATAAAATTTATTTTAAGATACTTTAAAAAATATAAACAAACTATAAATATTAAAATTTTATATCTTAAAAATGTTTTACCGTTAAATGAAAATAATGATATTTTTTATTATAAATTATATGAATATTATTTAAATTTTAATATTATAAATAAAGAAGATTATAAAATTTATTTGTCAGTATGTTATTATTTACAAAAACTTCAAAATAAATTTAATTTATATATTAAATCCTTGTTAATTTTAGAAAAAGAATATTATTTAAATTTATTAACTAATTTAACAAATAATATTGTAAATTATAGAGAATAAAATGAATAATTTATTAAATATTAATAGTATAATTTTAAAAATATTAATTATATTATTATATTTTTTTATATAAAGAAAATTAAAAATAAAAATAAATTTTAGGGCAGACACCTGAAAAATTTTTATAGAAAAAATTTCGCCTTACTGATTAAAATAAACATTAAAATACTGATTTTTTATAAAACTTGAATTTTATAATAGTTTTTATTCTTGAAGGCGTTAAATGTTATTTTACTGATTTTTATTAATTAGGCCGACTCCTGAAAAATTTTTATAGAAAAAAATAATAATACTTTGTTCGCCTTACTGATTAAAATAAACGTTAAAATACTGATTTTTTATAAAATCTGAATTTTAAAAATTATTTTATTCTTGAAGGCGTTAAATGTTATTTTACTAATTTTTATTAATTAAACAGACTCCTGAAAAATTTTTATAGAAAAAATTTTGTTCGCCTTATTGATTAAAATAAACGTTAAAATACTGATTTTTTATAAAATATGAATTTTAATAGTTTTTTATTCTTGAAGGCGTTAAATGTTATTTTACTGATTTTTTAAATTGAACTAACACCTGAAAAATTTTTATAGAAAAAAATGTTCGCCTTATTGATTAAAATAAACGTTAAAATACTGATTTTTTATAAAATATGATTTTTAAAAATTATTTTATTCTTGATGGCGTTAAATGCTATTTTATTAATTTTTATTAATTAAACAAACTAACACTTGAAAAATTTAATATACTTTACTTTTAATAATTATTTTATTTATTAGAAAAATAAATAAAAAAGATTTTTTAAATAATGTTTATTTTTTTATATCACCATTTTAATAATCTTATCAAAAGAAATAAATGGGACATTTGCTTTACACTTATAAAATTGAAGACAATTATAAGTATAAACACCATAACTTAAAGGATTAATTAACTGAACATAACTATCAGAACAAACTTTATTAAATAATTCTTCATTTACTTCTTTTAGTTTTGTATAAGGAATTACACAAATTAATTGTTGATAAGGATTAAGTTGTATTTTATCATCAATAACATCTATACAATCTGAATTAAATTTACTAAAATTAACATTAACATTAAACATATTAAAAGAAATAAAGTTATGTAAATCAGAAATAAATGGAGCAAAAGGATATTGATAATTCCACATGTTAGTTAATTTCATTGTTTTCCCATCAAGCGTTTTAGGACTAATCTTAAAGTAATAAAAATAATTCCACATTAATCCAGTTATATATTTAACAAATATCTTATGCATATCATCAGTATTAGGATATTTATGATAAATGCAATAAGTATTCTTTTTATATTGAGCAAATGAAGGATGATAGTGTGTTAATTCAGGATAAATTAAAGTATCAATTTTAAATTGTTCTAAATCAAATCCTTTCTTATCTTTAGCAATACACTTATTTCTAATATTAAACTTTTCCATTCTTTTCTGATAAATTCCTTTTGTATACAATTCTTGTTCTTTTGTAGAAAGATAATTTAAGAAACTATTGAAGAAAATCATATTTATATTATTTTCGTTAGTTAAATAAGCATCTTGCCCGCCCATTTCTGTTTTTGAAGTCATATAACCATCAATAAAAATACCCATATCATCATGAATACTAAAAATTTGTGCTGTTGGAATAAAGTCATTACCAAACAAAAAACAAATAAAAATAATATCATTAATTAGATTTTGACTATATTTAAGTTCTCTATCGTGTGTCTGACAATAATGATAAAGGTTATGCTTAAGTTTGTCAATATTAACAACTTGATAAACATACTCTTCAGTTTCTTCAGACTTTACAATGTTTTCTCTAATCAAAAAAATGTTATTATTTGATAAAGACATTGTTAAAAACAGCAAATCAGCATCAAGACCATAAATGTATCTAACCTTAGAAGTTTCTACAGGATTACTTTTAATATAATCAATAATTTTATGTTCTCCTTCTCCATAATCATTATAAGAAGTATAAATCATCTTACATTTATGACTTTTATTAAACTTACTAACAAAATCTTCCAATGATTTATGAAGTTTTTCCATAAAAACTGTTCCAGGTGTTATGTTAAGTCTTGTCCAATTCAAAGACTTGATATTATATTTCTTTTTAGCCTCATTAATAAGTACTTCCTGATAAGTAGAAAGATAACGACGATTTCTTTGTTGAATAATTTTAGCACAAGGTGCAACACCATCAATAGAAATCATCATTATATCAGAAGGTTTAATAAGATCATACAAAGTAAGAATATGTTCAATTGTTAATTTTATAATTAAACGTTCGATTTCATCTTTGCTTGTTAGTTCAGTAGGCACATCTTTTATAACGTTATAAATAATAGAATTAGCATCTAAAAATAGTTCATTAACTTTCATTGTAGATTTGTTAAAATCTACAATAGTACCTTTGGAACTATAACGCTTATTAATCCAGGCAAAGAAACCAGGAACACCCATTTTTAGAAGGATATTTAATTATAAGAATTATAAAAATATTATAAAATTGATCTTAATATATATTATAAAAAATATATAATTTTTTATTCAATTTTTTATAAAAATAATAATAATTATATTTTTACAATATTTGTTTAATATTTTAAAGAGCATTTTATAATATCAAAATTATAAACAACTAAATAAAAAATAAAATTACATTATTTTAATAAAATAAGCAATATAGATTTTATAAAAATATTTAAATTATTAAAAATTAATATTATAATAACTTTTTAAAAATTAATTTAGAGTATTAAATAAAAAATAATTAGAACATTAATGAACATATTAAACGTTAATACAACTATTATAATTTTATATATAGAAATTTCTTATTTATTATATCATTATAATAAAATAAATAAGTTTATATAAATGTTATAAATAATATGTTTATGTTTTAAGATTAAAAAATAAGTTTATTTTTATTTAATATATTAAATAAGCATTTTAATATTACTTTTAATAAATTAAGATATAATTTATATTTAAAATATTTATTAATAATTTGAAGGCATTATATAAAAAATACACGTTTTAAACAATTAGACCGAAAGTCTAATTGTTTAAAAGTTTTTGAATGTTAGGGCTGAAAACCCTAATATTCAAACAGTTTTTTAAGTTTCGCCAAAATAATTTTATTTTTGAAGGCATTATTTAAAAAATATATTTTTTAAGTTTCGCCAAAATAATTTTATTTTTGAAGGCATTAT